>JACCEC012100075.1_pt1 | contig 79501 bp, 77 predicted proteins | sample 7450121 | NCBI WGS metagenome assembly JACCEC01 (sample SAMN15323455, study PRJNA562643) | freshwater metagenome | isolation source: river surface water | place: USA:Blue River Watershed | collected 2017-08-18
CCACCTCGCGCGGCGGCACCTTCCGCCCCGCCGACCAGGTCGGCGGCCTTCTCGCCCTGCAGGAGGCCGAACGCGCCGAGCGCGAGTCCGCAAAACGCCACGCCGAGGCCCGCCTCGCGGGCGAACGCGCCCGCGAGGAATGGCTCGCCGCCCGCCGCCGCCTCCAGGTCGTCGAGCGCCTGGAGGAGCGCGCCCGCCACGCCCACCGCGAGGCCGCCGAAAAAGCCGAGCAGGCCATGCTCGACGAACTCGCCTCGCTCGCCGCCGCCCGCACCTCCCCCCGTCCCGCATGAAAGCGCTGCTCTCCCCCGTCCCCGCCGTCGTCCTCTCCGTCGCGCTTTCCGTCGCCGGCGCGTATTACCTTTTCCACCAGCAGACCGTCCGCGCCATCGCCCTCGTCTCCGCCCGCCGCGTGGAGCTGGAGGAGGCGAAACGCCCCGAGAAGCCCTGGGATTTCTGGACGCCCGAGATGGAGAACGTCGCCCGCGAGCTCGCCGCGCAGCGCGAGCTCTTCGCCCGCCGCGAAAGCGAGCTCGCCGCCCGCGAGACCCGTCTCGCCTCCGAGCGCAAGGAGCTCGACGAGACCCGCGTCCGCATCGAGAAGCTCCGCTCCGAGATCGACGCGCGCATCGTCCAGATCAACGCCCAGGAGCAGCGCAACCTGAAGGCCCTCGTCACGACCTACGCCAAGCTCAGCCCCGCCTCCGCCGTCGCGATCTTCAAGCAGATGGACGACGCCATGGTCGCCAAGATCCTCTCGATGATGAAGCCGGACGTCACCACCGGCATCCTCGAGGAGTTCAGCCGCGATCCCGGCCCGGAGAACGCCAACGTGAAGCGCGTCGCCGAGCTCACCGAGCGCATGCGCCTCCTCATGCCCGCGCCCGCCGCCCCGGCAGCCCGCTGAGTTTTCTTTTCCCGCCTTTTTTCCCCGCGCCACGGATGGCGCGGCTTTCCCCGCCATGACGGCCGCGAACGCATGCTTCCTCCCTTTGCTTCCCTGGCCGCCCCCGGCACCGCCGGAAAACCCGCCGCCCCCGAGACCTCCGGCCGTCCCGTCGCGGACGACCCGTGCGAGGCCGCGTCCGACGCGCCTTTCGCGGAGGTCCTGAGCGCGGCCGGCTCCGCGCGCGGCCCCGCGTCCGCGCCGGCTTCCCCCGCGCCGCAGCCGTCTTCGGGCAAGCCCACGCCCGGCCTTGCTCCCTGGTTCATCGCCTGCGGTCCTGCGGAGTCGGGGCTTCCCGTCGCCGGCCTTCCGGCCGCCGCGCCCGCCGTTCCGGAGAACGCCGACGCCGCGGAATCGCGCCCGGCGCAAGACGAGGAGTCGGACGACGAGGCCGCCCCGTCGTCGCCCGGCCTCGAGCTCCCGCTGTTCTTCTCCTTCGCCCGGCCGCTCCCGCCCGAGCCGTCGCCCGCGTCGCCCGCGCTTCCGGAGGGGTTCTCCGCCTCCGAGGCCTCTTCTTCCGACGGACACGAGCCTGATCCCGCCTCGTCCCGCGCCGCCTGTCCCGGCGCCCCCGACCTGTATCCGGAAAAACGTGACGCGCGTGCGTTCGCCGCCGCCTCCGGGATCTCCGCCCGGATGTCCGCGCCGGTCCCGGCGTTCGCCCCCGTGCCCGTCCCGGCGTCCGGTTCCGGCGCCGGGTCCGCTTTGCCGGCGGAGACGACGACCGGCGCGCCGACGTCGACGCCGGACGCCGACCTGTCTTTCGCGCCTTCGGCGACTGTGGATGCCGGCACGGGCGCGGGCACGGGTCTGCGGCCCGCGGGAAAGCCCCTCGCGGAAGCCGCGGATTCGCGCCCGGCAGTTTTTGCCGCGCCGGCTTCGCCGCGTTTCGCGGGCGCGGATGATCCGGTGGGTGATTTCGGGAAAAATGTATTTCAATCTTCTGATGGTAAGGGATTAAAGTATGAGGTTTTCGCGCGTGGCATGGAAAAGGCAAAGGACTCCCTCGCCATGAGCTCCGCCTCCGTCCTCCACGACCCCGCCTTCGCCGCACCCGCCGGCGTGGCGGAAGCGTCGTCCAAGGGCGCGTCCGAGTGGAGCTCCCCGTTTGCGTCTCTTTCCGTGGCTCCTGATCTCGCCGCCGGCCCGGTCGAAACGCCGGCCGCCACGCCCACGCCCGCCGCCGCGGCCGTGCGCCTCATCGAGCGCGTCGAGCAGCTCGCCGAGCGTCTCGAAGCCCGCCCTGGCGACCCGATCCGGCTCAGCCTCGATCTCGAGGGTGATCATCGCGTCGACGTGAAGGTGTCGTTCCGCGGCGGGCGCTTGTTCGCCGATTTCCGCAGCGATTCGCCCGAGATGCGCGCCGCCCTCGCCCAGGGCTGGGATGCCTTCGTCCGCGGCCAGGACTCCGCCGCCCGTCGCTGGGCCGATCCCGTCATCTCCGCGGGCGCGTCCGCCGCCCCCGTCACGCCTTCGTCCGCGCCCTCGGCCTCCGGCCAGGATGCGTTTCAAAATCCCGCCGCGTCCGACCAGCAGCGCTCCCCCCGCCACGGCGGCCAGGCGCCCGACGCCGCGCCCTCCTTCCTCGTCCGCGGCGCGCCTTCCCGCGCTTCCGCCACCTCCGTCCCCGAAACGTCCCCGGCCCCCCGCGGCGACGCCTCGCGCCTTCTCAGCGCGCGCGCCTGAACCTCGCCCGCCCGACCCTTCGCGCCCCATGACCGTCACCTCCACCACCTCGAATCCCGCGAACGCGGCGCAAGGCGCCGACTCCTCCACCGCCAGCCGCCTGCCCAAGCAGACGCTCGGCCAGGACGAGTTTCTCAAGCTCATCACCGTCCAGCTCGCCAACCAGGACCCCATGAAGCCGATGGAGGACACCTCCTTCATCGCGCAGATGGCGCAGTTCAGCTCGCTCGAGCAGTCCTCCCAGATGTCGCGCGACATGTCCGCCCTGCGCTCCGACATGGGCATGCAGTCCGCCGCCGCGCTGCTCGGCCGCGAGGTCACGCTCCGGACCGACGACGGCGACGTCTCCGGCGTGGTCGAGTCGGTCGACTCCACCACCGACACCGTGCGCGTCGGCGTCAACGGCCAGCTCTACGCCTTCTCCGACGTCGTCCGCGTCGCCCCCGCGCCCGCCTCCACTCAACCGTAATCCCAAAGCCCCCGCACCCACATGTCTCTCATCGGCACTCTTACTTCCGGCGTCAGCGCCATGCAGGCCTTCACCAAGGGCCTCGAGGTCATCGGCAACAACATCGCCAACGTGAACACCACGGGCTTCAAAGGCTCGCAGGCGAACTTCGAGGAAAGCTTCAGCAACACCATGCGCGGCTCCTCGCCCTCGTCCGGCTCCTCCGGCTCGAACCTCTCCTCCATCCAGATCGGCACCGGCGTCGGCATCTCCTCCATCAACGCCCGCTTCACCCAGGGAGCCCTCTCCACCACCGGCGTCGGCACCGACCTCGGCATCTCGGGCAACGGCTTCTTCCGCGTGCTCAACTCCGTCGACGGCGCCGAATACGTCACCCGCGCCGGCGACTTCCGCCTCGACGACCAGGGCTACCTCGTCACGAGCAACGGCTACCGCGTGCAGGGCCTCACCGGCGGCAGCGCCGGCAACGCGCCCTCGGCGATCGGCAGCATACAGCTCGGCACGCCGCCCGCCGGCACCCAGCTCAAGAGCTTCTCCTTCGACCGCCAGGGCAACTTCGTCGAGTTCTACTCCGACGGCACCTCCGCCGTGACCAATCGCGTCCTCCTCCAGGATTTCCGCGACCCGACCGCGCTCCAGCGCGCCGGCGACAATCTTTACACCGGCATGGCCAACGCCGGCCCCGTGGGCGGCCTCGCCCTCAACGCCACCGACCACCTGCCCGGCCAGAACGGCCTCGGCAACATCGAGGCCGGCACGCTCGAGCTCTCCAACGTCGACCTCACCGAGCAGTTCGCCAGCATGATCACCACCCAGCGCAGCTTCCAGGCGAGCTCGCGCATAGTGACCGTCTCCGACCAGGTGCTCGAAGAGGTCGTCAACCTGAAGCGCTGAGCGCCCCCAGGCCATGGCCGAGAAAAAACCCGATCCCGCCGCGACGGCCGCCGCCGATGCCCCCGCCGCCCCCGCCCCGGCCCCCCGCGCCGGCGGCGGTCTCAAGGCGATGCTGCCCGCCCTGCTCTCCATCGTGCTCGCGCCGGCCGCCACCTTCGCGGTCGCTCACTTCCTCGTCCTGCCTCGCTTCGAGTCGGGCCTGAAGTCCGCGCTCGCGGAGCCCGGCGCCGAGCCCGTGGCCGCCGCCGAGGCCAAGCCCGCGTCCAAGTCCGGAGGCAAGTCCGCCCCGGCCCACGGCAAGGCCGGCGGCAAGGACGGCAAGGCCGAGGCCGCCGGCGAGGGCAACTCCTACCGCTTCGACAACGTCGTGGTGAATCTCTCCGGCACGATGGGCACGCGCTACCTCAAGGTCGCCTTCCTCGTCACCGGCGAACGCGCCGACGTGGCCTCCCGCTTCGAGGCCGCCCGCCCCCAGCTCGGCGACGTCACCCTCGCCGTCCTCTCCTCGCTCACGCTCTCCGACCTCGAGGAGGCCGGCTCGAAGAACCTCATCCGCGAGCGGCTTCTCGCCGCCTACAACCAGGCCCTCGGCGCCCGCGTCGTGGACAACCTCTACTTCTCCGACTTCGTGGTGCAGTGACCGCCATGTCCGACGCGCACGACAAACTCGGCGGCATCCTCGATCAAAACGAGATCGACCAGCTGCTCGCCCAGGCCGCCACCGAGACGCGGCCGCCCGTCCTCCGCCACGACGGGTCCCGCGACGAAAACGCCGACCCCTCGCGCGTCGAGAACTACGATTTCCGCAACCCCGCCTTCCTCACCGAGGTCGAGCTGCGCCGCCTCCGCATCCTGCACGAGGACTTCATCCGCTACCTCTCCGCCCGCCTCTCCATGTTCCTGCGCATGGAGTGCAGCCTGAAGATGGCCCGCCTCCAGACCCAGGCCTACGCCAAGTTCACCGAGGGGCTCTCCACCCCGACCCACATCTGCCTTTTCAAGACCGACCCGCTCCTCGGCGTCGGCGTGCTCGACGTCAACCCCCGCCTCGCCCTCACCCTCGTCGACCGCCTGCTCGGCGGCCGCGGCCACTCCATCAAGGCCGAGCGCTACCTCACCGAGATCGAGATCGCCCTGCTCGAGGACGTCGTCCGCATCATCCTCGAGGAGTGGTGCGCCCAGTGGCGCGAGGACCAGGAGCTCCACCCGCAGATCATCGGCCACGAAAACAACGGCCGCTTCCTCCAGACCTCCCCGCGCGACGCCGTCGTGCTCGCCCTCGCCATCGAGGTCAGCTTCGGCGACTGCTCCGAACAGATCCAGATCGGTCTCCCGTATTACACCATCGAGCCGCTCGTGAAGGCGCTCCAGCAGCGCCGCCAGAAGGATTCGCTCCCCGCCAATCCGCCCGCCCGCGCCGAGTGGCGCGACGTCTACGAGCACGTGCGCATCCCCGTCCGCGCCGAGTGGGCCCTCGCCGACATGCCGCTGCGCGAGGTCGCCGCCCTCCGCGTAGGCGACGTCCTCCAGCTTCCCGTCGATATCATCGACCGCACCCGCGTGCTGCTCAGCGGCTCCGCGAAATTCTCCGGCACCGTCGGCCTCGAGGGCGACGTCGTCGCCGTCCGCCTCGCCCGCAAGCTCAACCCCGCCGAGGAGGAGCGCGCCTGACGCCGCCTCCCTCCGCGACCACCCCGACCGATTTTTCCCGCCATGGACTCCGCCTCTCTCGATCTCGTTCTCGACGTCAAAGTGAAGGTCACCGTGCAGCTCGGCTCCTGCATGCTGCCGATGCGCGAGGTCCTCTCGCTCACGCCCGGCTCCGTCATCCAGCTCCAGCACCGCGCCTCCGAACCGGTCGGCCTCTACGTCAACGACAAGCTCGTCGCCTACGGCGAGGTCGTCGTCGTCGAGGAAAACTTCGGCATCAAGATCACCGAGCTCGTCTCCAAGACCGCGTGAACGCCGCCCCGGCACACCCCCTTTCGTCCGGCCTCCGCCCGGACCGCCGCGACCGCGGCGCCTTCCTTTCCAGCGTGACCCGCTGGCTGCTCGTGGTAGTCGGCTGCGCCGTTTTGGAGACGGCGCAGCCGATGAACGCCGCCGAGCCCGCGACCGCCGCCTCCCCGTCTCCGGCCCCGGCCGCCGCCCCTTCCCCTTCCGCCCCTCTCGACGCGGATCGCGTCCTCTATCCCGCCGACTCGCGCCCCGCCGGCGCCTCGACGGGAGAGCACGCCTCCCCGGGCGTCGGGCCCGTCTGGGCCTTCGTCCTTGTCGTCGGCCTCGGCGCCGGCGCCTTCTGGTTCTGGCGCCGCCGCAATCCCGTCGCCGCCGTCCGCCGCCGCGGCGGCATCGTGATCGAGGACACCCGTGCCCTCGGCAACCGCCAGTTCCTCGTCGTCGCCGGCGTCGACGGACGCCGCTTCCTCCTCGGCGTCGCCCCCGGCAACATCCGACTCCTCGCGCCGCTCGACTCCGAGGCCGAGCTCGCGACCGACGACCATGACGACGCCTGATTTTTTGCGCCGCCTCGGCCTGCTCGTCCTTCTCGTTCTCGCGCCGCTCGCGCCCCGCGCGCAGACCGCGGATCCGCTTGCCGCGCCCGCCGCGCCGGCCGCGCCGGCGGCTTTGCCCGCCCCGCCGCTCTCCCTCGCCGAGGAGCCCGCGCCGTCCCTCCTGCCCGCGACTCCGGCCGATCCGTCCGCGACGGCCGCCCCGACGGCCGCGGCGCCCTCCCAGCCCTGGCGTCTCAACATCGATCTCGACGGCGGCGGCCAGGCCGGCTCCGCCAGCGTCGGCCTCCAGATCGTGGTGGTGATGACGTTGCTCAGCATCGCGCCCTCGCTGCTGCTGCTCATGACCTCCTTCACGCGCATCGTGATCGTGCTCGGCTTCGTGCGCACCGCGATCGGCGTGCCCAGCGCGCCCTCCAACCAGATCGTCGTCGGCCTCTCCCTGTTCCTCACGCTTTTCATCATGGGCCCCGTCCTCGAGCGGTCCTACGACGCCGGCCTGCGCCCCTACTTCGACGGCAAGGCGAACACGTCCGAGGCCCTCGACGCCGCCTCCAAGCCGCTGCGCGACTACATGCTCCAGCAGACGCGCACGCGCGACCTCGAGTTCTTTCTCCAGCTCGGGCGCTTCCCGCCCACCCGCGTCGCCGACCTGCCCCTGCGCGTCGTGGTCCCGGCCTACGTCATCAGCGAGCTCCAGACCGCCTTCCAGATGGGGTTCCTCATCTTCCTGCCCTTCCTCGTCATCGATCTGCTCGTCTCCTCGGTCCTGATGTCGCTCGGCATGATGATGATGCCCCCGGCGATCATTTCGCTGCCCTTCAAGCTGCTCCTTTTCGTCCTCGTCGACGGCTGGCACCTCGTGGTCCGCAGCATCGTCGAGAGTTTCCACATGTGACCGCCGCCGGCGCCCGTTCCCCGGATTCCCCGCTCACCGTCCCCCGCTCCTTGTTCAAATGAACGCCGAGGCCGCCATCGATATCTTCAAGACCCTCGTCACCTTCGCGCTCTTCCTCATGGCGCCCTTCCTCGGCGTGATCCTGCTCGTCGGCCTCGTCACCAGTCTCCTCCAGTCGATCACCAGCATCCAGGAGCAGACGCTCACCTTCGTCCCCAAGCTCGTCGCCTGCGCGGGCCTGCTGCTCGTCCTCGCGCCCTGGGTCCTGCGCATGCTGGGCGAGTTCACCGTGCAGAGCATCTCCCGGATGGCCACGATGGGGCCCTGAGCCCGCGACGTCCCGCGCGCCCGAACTCCGGCCATGAACACCTGGGAACCCGCGCTGCTCGCCGTGATGGGCTCGCTGCGCGCGGTCGGCGTGGTCGCGGCCCTGCCCACGCTCGGAGGGCGCGCCCTGCCGGCGACGGTGCGCGTCTCGCTCGCCGTCTCGATGGGCGCCTTGCTCGCCGGCGTGGCCCCGGCCTCCCCGGCCCCGCCCCCCGCGACGATGGCCGATCTCGCGATCGCCGCCCTGCAGGAGCTTTTGCTCGGGCTGGCGATGGGCCTGGTCGTCCGCGCCCTGCTCTCCGCCGCCGAACTGGCCGGACGTCTGATCGCGGGCGAGGTCGGCGTCGTCGCCGCCCCCGGCTTCGACGCCCCCGTGCCCTCGCAGGAACCGCTGCCCACCTTCATCGGCATGTTCGCCGGGCTGATGTTTTTCCTCCTCCACGCGCACGAGGGCGTGCTCGCCGCCTACGCGCGCAGTTTCGACATCGCGCCCGCCGGCACCGGCCGCCTTTCCGCGACCGCGTCCGAGACGCTCATCGGCGCCGTCGTCGCCCTCCTCGGCCTCGCCCTGCGCATGGCGGCTCCCTTCATCGCGCTGAATTTCGTCATCACCGCCGGCTTCTCCATCCTCGGGCGCGCCGTGCCGAAGATGAACGTCTTCATCGTGAGCATCGCGCTGCGCTCGATCATGGGCTTCGGCCTGCTCGCCGGCGCGGGCGCGCTCTTCGCCAGCCACCTTTCGGGCGAGTTCGAGCGCCTTCCCTGGCGGTTGTTGGAACTCGTCGCCCGGCGTTGATCCGGCGCCGGTTCCGCCGGCCTGATCCACGGGCCGGACGGCGGGGTGGGGGAGGGAGGCAGATTTTGCCGCCCGCTCCGTTTCGTGGGTTTTGAGGGGCCCCGGCCAAGGGGGGTGACGGAATAAAACCTTTTATAACGTTACGGGAAAACGACTTAAGGAGGAGTCGATTCGCGTGGCATCGCCCCTGCAAAACAAACGCGATGGCAGACGACGACAAAGACCAAAAGACCGAGGAGCCGACGGGAAAGCGGCTGAACGAGGCCCTGGAAAAGGGTCAGTTCGCGCGTTCCCCCGAGATCCAGGTCGTCTTCGCCCTCGGCGCCGGCCTCATGGCCCTTTCCGTCGGCCTGTCGGACGGTGTGCGCATGGTGTGCGATTACACCGCCGGGCTCTTCGCCCAGCTCCACACCGTGCGGTTTCACTCCGGGGAGGTGCCCGTTCCCCTGCTCGAGGCCTCGCGCGTCGTCGCGATCGTGCTCCTGCCCGTGCTCGTCGCCGTCGCCGTCGCCGCCCTGCTCGCGGGCGGCCTGCAAAGCGGATTCAACTTCACGCCCAAGGTCATCGGGTTCAACCTCGAGAAGCTCAACCCCGTCGAGGGTATCGGCCGCCTCTTTTCCAAGCGCGTCCTCACCCACGGCGCCATCGACTTCGTCAAGATGGCCGCGGTCGGCGCCTGCATCTGGCTCGCGATGCGCGAGCTGCTGGCCGATCCGCTCTTCACCACGCCGGTCGAGCTCGACCACCTCGGCGTCTTCATCCGCGTCTCGATCTTCGCGCTCCTGTCCCGGCTCGTCCTCGCGCTCGGCGTCGTCGCCGCCGCGAGCTACGCCTACGAGAAGTTCAAGACCCACGAGGACCTCCGGATGACCCGCGAGGAGGTCAAGGAGGAGCACAAGCAGGCCGAGGGCAACACGCAGGTGAAGATGGCCCGCCGCCGCATGGCCCGCCGCCTCGCCCAGCGCCAGATGCTCGCCGCCGTGCCCGTCGCCGACGTCGTCGTCACCAACCCCACGCACTACGCCGTCGCCCTCAAATACGAGCGCGGCGTCGACTCCGCGCCCGTCGTGCTCGCCAAGGGCGAGGACGCCTTCGCCCGCCGCATCAAGGCCCTCGCCGCCGAGCACGAGGTGCCGATGGTCGAGAACCGCCCCGTCGCCCGCTTCCTCTACAAGACCGGCCGCGTCGGCGAGGCCATCCCCTCCGAGATCTTCCAGGCCGTGGCCGGCATCCTCGCCTTCGTGTATCGGACCCATCGATACTACTTCTACCGCCTGCCCTCGCGCCGCGCCGCGGCCGCGTCCGCCGCCAGGGGAGGGGCCGTCGCGTGAGCTCCGCCGCCGCCTCCGCCGAGACCTCCCTCTCGCCGCTCTTCCAGCGCCGGGCCGACCTCGTCTTCACCGTGGCGCTCTTCGCCACGGTCGCGCTGCTCATCATGCCGGTCCCGGACCTCGTCCTGGACTGCCTCCTCGCCATCAGCCTCGGCTTCTCGCTGCTCGTCCTGATGGTCGTGGTCTACGTGAAGGACCCGCCGGACTTCTCCGGCTTCCCCACCATCCTGCTCGCCTTCACCCTCTTCCGCCTGGCGCTCAACATCTGCACCACGCGCCTCATCCTGACCAAGGGCCACGCCGGCAACGTCATCGACGCCTTCGGCCACTTCGTCATCCAGGGCAACTACATCGTCGGCTTCGTCGTCTTCATCATCCTCGTGTTGATCAACTTCGTGGTCATCACGAAGGGCGCGGGCCGCATCGCCGAGGTGAGCGCGCGCTTCACCCTCGACGCGCTCCCCGGCAAGCAGATGGCGATCGACGCCGAGCTCAACGCCGGCGCGATCGACGAGATCACCGCCGCCACCCGCCGCAAGAAGGTGCAGAAGGAGGCCGACTTCTACGGCGCGATGGACGGCGCCTCCAAATTCGTGCGCGGCGAGGCCGTCGCGGGCATCCTCATCACGCTCGTCAACGTCCTCGGCGGCTTCGCCATCGGCGCCTTCCAGATGGGACTCTCGCTCGCCGAGGCCCTCCAGCGTTTCACCCTCCTTTCGATCGGCGACGGCCTGGTCTCGCAGATCCCCGCGCTCGTCGTCTCCGTCGCCGCCGGCGTGCTCGTCACCCGCGCCTCCGAGAGCAGCAACCTCGGCGCCCAGATCGGGCGACAGCTCACCGCCTACCCCCGCGCGCTCCGCGTCGTCGGCGTCGTGCTCTGCCTCTTCGGCCTCATGCCGGGCATGCCGATCCTTCCCTTCGCCATCCTCGGCGGCTTCGCCTTCTACGCCGGCCGCCAGCTCTCGCTCGGCAAGCCCGACGAGTTCGCCGCCGAGCCCGCGTCCGCCGCCGCCTCCCCCGGCGCCGCGCCGGCCGGCGCGTCCGCCGCCCCCGCGGGCGCCTCGCCTTCGGGGACCGCCTCCGCCTCGCCCATCGCCGAGGAGTTCCGCCGCGTCATCGACCAGGACGTCTTCGCCATCGAGGTCGGCTTCGGCCTCGTCTCCCTCGCCGACGCCGCCCGCGGCGGCGACCTCCTCGCCCGCATCACCGGCGTCCGCAAGACCCTCGCCCGCGAGCGCGGCGTCATCGTCCCCCCCATCTCCGTCCGCGACAACCTCGAGCTCGAGGCCAACGACTACCGCTTCCTCCTGCGCGGCAAGCCGGTCGGCCGCGGCACCGTGATCGCCGGCCGCTGGATGGCGATGAACGTCGGCGGCAGCCGCGTCTCCCTGCGCGGCACGCCCTGCCGCGAGCCCGTCTTCAACCTCGAGGCCGTCTGGATCGAGGAGGGCGAGCGCAAGGTCGCCGAGCTCAACGGCTACACCGTCGTCGACGCCGCCTCCGTCGTCATCACCCACCTCTCCGAGGTCCTCAAGTCCTCCGCCCACCACCTGCTCGGCCGCCAGGAGGTCCAGACCCTGGTCGACCACGTCAAGACCACGCACCCCGCGCTCATCGGCGAGCTGCTCCCCGACCTGGTGAACCTCGGCGTCATCCAGCGCGTCCTGCAAAACCTCCTCCGCGAGGGCGTGCCCGTCCTCGGCCTGCCCCTCATCCTCGAGGGCGTGGCGGATTTCGCCCCCGCGACGAAGAACCCCGACGACCTCAGCGAGCTCGTGCGCCGCCGCCTAGGGATGTATTTCATCGGCGAATACGAGGCGCGTCCCGGCGTCGTCCGCGCCCTGACGCTCGACCCCCGGCTCGAGCAGGCGCTCGCCGGCCGCGTCCACCGCTCGCCCGGCGAGGTCGGCCTCGCCCTCGACCCCGTCCTCGGCCGCCACCTGCTCGAGCACGTCTCGCGCGGCGTCGCCTCGCTCACCGAGGGCGGCGGCCACGCCGTGGTCGTCGTCGGCGCCGAGATCCGCCTCCCGCTGCGCCGCTTCCTCGAGCCGTCCTTCCCCCGCCTCGCCGTCATCTCCTACCAGGAGCTGCCCTCCTCCACCGAGGTGGAGAACGCCGGCATCGTGCCCATCCCGCCCGGCTACGTCGCCGCTCCCGTCCGCGCCGCCGCCTGATTTTTCAGACCGTGAGAACCACCGAAAACAGAACGACAGCGATGCATGCGCCGGCCTCCTCGGCCGTCGGCTACTCCGGCCGCCCGACCTCCGTCGTTCGGTCGCTCTGATCCCCGCGCCATGCCCCCCGCCTCCCTTCCCGTCAGACCCGCCGCCGCCCCGGCCCCCGGCGCCTACCGCTTCGAGGCGGGTTCGGCGGCCGAGGCCGTCGAGGTGATCCGCGCGCGCCTCGGCTCGGAGGCGCGCGTGCTCTCCGTCTCGTCCAAGCCCCGTCGCGGCCTAGCCCGTCTCTGGGCCTCGCCCCGCTTCGAGGTCGTCGCCGAGCTCCCCCCGCCCGTCGTCCCCGAGCCGCGCGAGCCCGAGCCGGAGGCCGCGCCCTCCGGTTTCTCCCCCGCGCTCGTCGACGGCTCTCGCCTGCCCGCCCTGTTGCGCCGCGCCGGCTTCCCCGAGCGCCTGCTCGGCCGCCTCGAGATGTCGCCCGGCTGGACTCGCGCCCTCTCCCGGCCCTTGCACGAGGCCCTCGCGGACCTGCACCGCGATCTCCGCGCCGCCGCCCGCCCGCCGCGCCCGCTGCCGAGGCGCGCCGCCTTCCTCGGCTCGGCCGGGGTGGGGCGCACCAGCGCCCTGTGCAAGCGCCTCGCGCACGAGGTCATCGAGCGCGGCGCCTCCGGCCGAGTCTGGCGCGTCGAGTTCGGCCGGCCCAATCCCGCCCCGCTGCTCGACGTGTTCGGCGAGGCGCTCGGCGTGCCCGTCGAGCACTACGCCCCCGGCTTCGGCGCTCCCGGCGCGGGCGACGGCTTCCTGTTCGCCGACCTTCCCGCCTTGCCCCCGCGCGGCTCCTCCGAGGACGCCGCCCTGGCGCGTTTCCTCGACGCCGAGGGCTTCGACGGCCGCGTGCTCGTGCTCAACGCCGCCTACGAGCCCGACGCGCTCCGCGCCGCCTACGCCCGCGGGCTCGACCACGGCGCCACCCATCTGGTCTGCACGCACCTCGACGAGACCCCGCGCTGGGGCCGCCTCTGGGAGTTCCTGCTCGAGGGCGAGCTCTCCCCGCTCTTCCTCAGCACCGGGCCCGGGCTCACCGGCGAAATGGCCACCGACGTGCTCGGCGCGCTCCTCGCGCGCACCCTGCCGCTCAGAAAGGAGGGGGTTTTCGCATGAGGTTCGCCTTCCTGGTTTCGGGCGCCTTCGGTTTTTTCCTCGTCCTGGCCGTCGGCCTCGGCTCGGGGCGCGACCTCGAGCCCGTGCTGCGCGACGCCGCCGTGGCCTGCCTGCTTTCCGCCTTCGTCGGCCGCTGGTTCTGGCGCGGCCTCGAGATCGCCTTCGCGCGCACCCTCGCCGAGCGCCGCGCCGCCCTCGAGGCGGCCGAGGCCGAGGCCGCCGCGCCCGCTCCCGCCCCCGCGACCCCGCCTCGCGCCGGGGCCTCGTCCACCCCGTCCGCCAAGACCGTCCCTTCCGCCCCCAAACCCGCGTCGCCCGCCCTCGCCGGCGGACCGCGCCGTTAACTCCCGCCGTCTCGTTTCAACCGTCTGATTCCCCATGAACCCGGAAATCTCCTCTCGCTCCGCCGCCGTCCTCGCGCCGGATGCCTCCCCCGCGGCCGGCTCCGCGTGGCGCGCCTACCAGTCCGCCGGAGGCACCTTGGATGAAAAGGAACTCATCGAGCGCCACCTCCCCCTCGTGCGCAACGTCGTCGACCGTCTTCGCCTCACCCTGCCGTCCCACGTCGACGTCGACGATCTCTACGGCGTGGGCGTCACCGGGCTCATCGCCGCGGTGAAGCGCTACGATCCCGAGCAGCAGCACACCTTCGCCGCCTACGCCACCACGCGCATCCGCGGGGCCGTGCTCGACGAGCTGCGCCGCCTCGACTGGTTCCCCCGCCGCGCCCGCGCCAAGGCCCGCAAGCTCAAGACCGCCATCGCCGAGCTCGAGCAGCGCCTCGGCCGCGCCCCCGAGGACGCGGAGATCTGCGCCCACCTCGGCCTGACCCAGAAGGAATACGACCACTGGATGGTCGAGGTCCGCCCGATCAGCTTCGTCGCCATCGACGACAACCCCGAGGGCGAGGACGGCGGCGGGACCAGCCGCCACGAGTTGATCGCGGACGAACAGGCGGTTCCGGTGCAGAGCCGGATGGAACAGGAGGAGCTTTCTCAAATTGTCGCTCAAAAAATCACCGAGTTGCCCGATATCCAGAGGCGTGTCCTCGCGATGTATTACCACGAAAACATGCGGCTGGCCGAGATCGCGGCGGTCTTCAAGCTCACCGAATCCCGGATCTGCCAGATCCACTCCCGCGCCATCCTCGGCCTGCGGGCCACGATCGCCGCGGCGCGCAGCCGCTGATTGCCGGGGCCAGGCCCTGTATCCGCCATGCTGATCATCATCGGTCTCGTCATCGTCATCGTCTCGGTGCTCGGCGGCTTCATGATGGCCGGCGGGCATCCCGGCGTGCTCCTGCACGCCTCCGAGTTCGTCGTCATCTTCGGCATGGCCGGAGGCGTGCTCGTCGTCGCCACCCCGATGCCCGTCATCAAGGAGATCGTCGCCAAGCTCAAGCTGGCGTTCGGCGGCAAGGGCGACTCCCGCGAGAGCTACGTCGATCTCTTCAAGCTTTCCTACGAGATCTTCCTCATCGGCCGCCGCAACGGCCTCATCGCCCTCGAGGAACACGTCTCCAACCCGTCCGCGAGCTCGATTTTTTCGAAGTATCCGTCCTTCACCGCCAACCATGCCCGCCTCGATTTCTTCGTGAACGGCATGCGCCCCATCATCGACGGCAAGATCAAGCCCGACCAGCTCGAGCACCTCCTGCGCGCCGAGCTTGATGCCAAGCGCGAGGAGGCCGCGCATCCCGTCCACGCCCTCCAGCTCATCGCCGATTCGCTGCCCGCCATCGGCATCGTCGCCGCCGTGCTCGGCATCATCAACACCATGTCCGCCATCGCCGACGGCCCCGAGGCGGTCGGCGAGAAGGTCGCCGCCGCCCTCACCGGCACCATGCTCGGCGTTTTTTCCGCCTACGGCATCGTCGCCCCGCTCGCCGGCCGTATCCAGTCGGTCGACGACGGCGAGGCCGCCTTCCTCCGTTGCATCTCGACCGCCATCTCCGGCTTCGCCAAGGGCCTCGCGCCCATCACCGCCATCGAGATCGCCCGCCGCACCGTCCGCCATGATTGCCAGCCCGGCGCCGACGAGCTCGAGGAGATGCTCAAGTCGCTGAAGTGACGCCGGCCGCCCCGTAGCAACCCTATCCCGACCCCTTCATCGACATGGCTGGCAAAGGCGGCGCTTGGAAAGTGGCTTTCGCGGACTTCATGACCGCGATGATGGCCTTCTTTTTGGTCATGTGGCTTTCCGCCCAGGACAAGGAGATCCTCATCGCCACCTCGAAGTATTTCCAGAATCCCTTCACCTCCCCTTACGACGCCAAGTCCGGCGTGCTCGATTTCGAGTCCAGCAAGACCACCGGTCACGGCGGCGCCCAGGGATCCACGACCGACAAGGCGGACAAGTCCGGCAACACCACCGTCGCGCAGACCATCGACCTCCAGTTCCTCAACTCCGTCGCCAAGGACGTCTACCGTCTCCTCAACCTCGACCAGGATCTCGCCGACAAGCCCGTCGACGTGCAGGTCACCAGCGACGGCCTGCGCATCATCCTCTACGACCGAGCCAGCCGGCCCTTTTTCGAGGCGCGCAGCCCCCGCCTCACCACCTGGGGCGACTTTGTCCTCCAAGGCATGGCCTGGATGATCGAGCGCCACGGCTTTCTCGTCGTGATCGAGGGCCACGCCCGCCCCGATCCCGCGTTGGACAAGCCCGACTACACGACTTGGGAGCTCTCCGCCGATCGCGCGAACGCCGCGCGCCGCGCCCTCGTCCGCTACGCCGTCGAGCCCGAGCTCGTCGAACGCGTCACCGGCTACGCCGACACCCGGCCCATGCCCGGGATGGATCCCGCGTCCGAAGCGAACCAACGCGTCACCATCAGTCTCCGCCTCGGCACCGAGGCCCGGCGCCGGCTCTCTGATTCCGCGCTCGGCGAGACGTCGCCCTCGCCCGTCTCCTCTTCCGCGCCCGTCTTCGCCCCGGCCCCCGCGCCGGAATCTCCCGCGCCCGCCCGCCCCGCCCGCCCATGAAATCCTTCCTTTCCGACCGCCCCCGCGTCGCCTTGCCCGGCTCGCCCGCCGAGCAGCCTTCGGCCCTCTCCCCTGCGGCGCGCGCCCCCTCCGCCTGCGCCTCGGCCTCCTCCTCCCGCGCGCCCACCGTCGAGTGCGTCCGCGAGGGCGATCGCATCACCCGCCTCGTCGTCACCTGCGCCTGCGGCGAGCGCGTCGAGATCGACTGCCTCTACGCCGCCGGTTCCTGAGCCGCGCTCCGGGCGCGTCGTTTCTCCCTCGCGAAACGTGGATGCCGCGGCGCCGCCCCGGCCTTGCGCTGGCGCGGTGCGGACTGATCTCGCCTGGCCCGGTCGCGCCTCCCTGGCCCCGAACCCTCGCCCGGCAAAAACTGCCCGGGCGCCGGGGCAGAAAAGTCCAGGCCGCCTGGTTTGTTTTTAAAGCAATGGTCTGATGTGACTTAAGATTTTGGCATCGGCCGTGCTAAGTGGGTCGCGCCATGAACGTCGGCCTTTACCAAAGCGCATCCGCCCTCGGCGCCCTCGAGCGCTGGCAGGACGCCGTGGCGCAAAACATCACCTCCAGCCAGATCACCGGCTTCAAGCGGCGCTCCATCCAGATCGCCTCCGAGGCGCGCGGCGAGGTCCTGCCCGAGCCCGGTTTGCGGCCCGACCGGGGCGAGGGCGTCGCCGCCTTGTATCCGCAGACGCGATACTCGACGGTCTATCAGAACGGAGAGAACACCCCCACCCGCCGCGAGCTCGACCTCGCCCTCGCCGGCGACGGATTCTTCACCGTCCGGATGCCGGACGAGACCCTCGCCTACACCCGCGCGGGCGACTTCCGCCTCAATTCCGACCGGGTCCTCGTCAACCCCCAGGGCCTCGAGGTCCTCGGTTCCGACGGCAACCCGATCAAGCTCCTGAACCGCGGCGAGCCGCCCGTGATCAACGAGGACGGCACCGTGCGCCAGGGCTCCGCCGTCCTCGGCAAACTCGGCGTCGCCGCCGCGACCAGCCCCCAGAGCCTCGTGCCCCTCGCCGGCGGCCTTTTCCTCGCCGACGAAAGCGCCGGCATGAAGCCCGTGGATAAGCCCGTCGTCCAGCAGGGCTACCTCGAGAACAGCAACGTCGCCCCCCTGCGCGAGATGGTCGACCTCGTCGGCATCGGCCGCGCCTACGAGGCCAACCAGCGCCTCATCCAGAACCGAGACAAGCTCCTCGAGCGCACCCTCGACTCCCTCACCTGATCCCCGCCCCGGTTCACTCCGGCTCCCCGCCCCAAGCTCCCGGCCCCCGCTTCAAATGAATCTTTCCCTCTACTCCGCCGCCACCGGCATGGAAGCCCAGCAGCTCAACCTGAACACCATCGCGAACAACCTCGCGAACGTGAACACCCCCGGGTTCAAGCGCAGCACCATCGGCTTCCAGGACCTCCTCTACCAGAAGCCTCGCAACGCCGGCGCGGAGAACGGCGGCGGCAACGTCCTCCCCACCGGCATCGAGGTCGGCAACGGCTCGCGCGTCGCCTCCACCTCCAAGGTCTTCACCCAGGGCCAGCTCACCAACTCCGGCGAAAAACTCGACCTCGCCCTCCAGGGCGACGGCTTCTTCGAGGTCCAGCGTCCCGACGGCACCACCGCCTACACCCGCGACGGCACCTTCAAGCTCAACGCCTCCGGCCAGGTCGTCACCTCCGAGGGCCTCCCCGTCCTCAGCGGCTTCCAGCCCGTGCCCGCCGGCACCGTCGCCATCAACATCGCCGAAAACGGCGAGGTCACCTACCAGACCTCGACCGGCAACCAGACCTTCCGCCTCAACCTCACCCGCTTCGCCAACCCCTCCGGCCTCCAGAGCCTCGGCGGCAATCTCTACGCCGCCACCGGCGCCAGCGGCACCGCCGAGACCGGCCAGCCCGGCGAGGAGGGCTTCGCCAGCGTCATGCAGGGCTACGTCGAGGCCTCCAACGTCAACATCGTCGAGGAGATGGTGAACCTCATCGTCGCCCAGCGCGCCTACGAGGTGAACAGCAAGTCCATCCAGACCTCCGACGAGATGCTCCAGAACATCAACCAGCTGAAGCGCTGAGACCGTCCACCATGCGCCGCGCCTCGTTCCTCCTCCTTTCCGCCTTCGCCGCGCTGTTCGCGTCCGCGCCGCGCGCCCAGGCCGCCGACGCCGCCTCGTCCCCCGCGCCGTCCATCTCCGCCGCCGCGCCCGCGTCCGAACATCCCTGGCTCGCCGCCTTGTCCGCGCTCCTGGTCGACCGCTACCACGCCGCGGGCGAGCTTCGCCTCGCCTGGCAGCGCCCGCCCGCCTCCGCCCCGGCCGACGCCGAGCTCGAGATCGTCAACGCCCCCGCCGTCCTCGCCCCGCAGATCCTCGTCCTCGTCCGCGCCCGCGAGGCCTCCGGCCGCGTCTCCGAACACAGCCTCCTGCTCCGCGCCGAGCTCTTCCGCGACGCCTGGCTGCTCCGCCAGCCCGCCGCCATCGGCTCCGCCCTCGTCCCCGCCGCCCTCGAGTCCGCCCGCGTCGACGCCCTCCGCGAGCGCGACGCCCTCGTTCTCGACGCCGCGGACGCCGCCGAGCTCGAGCTCGACTTCGCCCGCGCCGTGCCCGCCGGCCGCATCCTCGTCTGGCGCGACGTCGTCCGCCGCCCCCTCGTCCGCCGCGGCCAGCCCGTCGACGTCGTCGCCACCGACGGCTCGCTCACCGTCTCCCTCCGCGCCGTCGCCCTCCACGACGCCGCCCGCGGCGACAGCGTCCGCGTGCGCAACCCCGATTCCAAAAAAGAGTTCGTCGCCATCGTCGTCGCCGAATCCCGCGCCTCCGTCCGCTTCTGACCCGCGCCCCGCCCCCCGCCATGCGTCTCCTCGCCCTCCTTCTCCTCGCCCCCGCGCTCCTCTCCGCCGAGTCGCTCTGGACCGCCGCCGGCTCCCGCGAGCAGGGCGTCGCCGCCGATTTCCGCGCCGCCCGCGTCGGCGACATCATCACCATCGTCGTCTCGGAAAACGCCGCCGCCAGCTCCACCCAGAACAAGAGCACCTCCACCGACTCCGCCGTCGACGCCTCCGTCTCGCAGTTCCTCTTTCCCGCCGCCGCCAGCAAGCTCGGCACCCACAACGGCAAGCTCCCCGCGGTGAAGTTCGGCGGCTCGTCCTCCAGCAGCGGCGGCGGCCAGGTCAGCAACACCCAGTCGCTCACCACCCGCGCCGCCGTCCTCGTCACCGACGTCCTGCCCAACGGCAACCTCGTCATCGCCGGCGCGCGCAAGTTCACCTTCTCCGGCGAGACCCAGCACGTCGTCCTCCACGGCCTCGTCCGCCCCGCCGACATCGGCACCGGCAACACCGTCCTCTCCAGCAACATCGCCGAGGCCCGCCTCGAGTTCATCTCCCAGGGCGCCCTCTCCGACGCCCAGAAACGCGGCTGGTTGAGCAACCTCTACGAGAAGCTCCGCCCGTTCTGAAAACGAGCCTCCCCCTTTTCCAAGGACCCACGCGCACGACCCGACCCCAGGCATGATCCCATCGCTTTCACGTCTCGTCCGTTTCTTCGCCCCGCGGGCGCTTTTCAGCCTCCCGCGAGGCGTCGTTTGCGCGTGGGTCCTTGGATGTTGCGCGCTGGCCCTCCCGACCGCCCCGCTCCAGGCGGCCCGGGTGAAGGACCTCGCCCGCGTCGACGGCGAGCGGGACAACCAGCTCGTCGGCTACGGCCTCGTCGTCGGCCTCGCCGGCGACGGCGATTCCAACGCCCTCGCCACCCTCCAGTCCGTCGCCAACGCCCTCGAGCGCAACGGCGTCAAACTCGACCCCACCCTCATCAAGTCGAAGAACGCCGCCGCGGTCATGCTCACCGCCGACATCGGCCCCTTCCTCCGCTCCGGCGCCCGCATCGACGTCACCGTCGCCTCCCTCGGCGACGCCAAGTCCCTCCAGGGCGGCGTCCTCCTCCAGAGCCCGCTCCTCGGCGCCGACGGGCGCGTCTACGCCGTCGCCCAGGGCCCCATCGCCGTCGGCGGCTTCCTCGGCGGCGCGGGCGGCGCCGGCGGCGCCACCGTGCAGAAAAACCACCCCACCGTCGGCATCATCAGCAACGGCGCCATCGTCGAGCGCGAGATCCCCGCCAGCTTCGTGCGCGACGGACGTCTCGTCTTCAGCCTTCGCGAACCCGACTTCACCTCCGCCTCCCGCCTCGCCGAGGCGATCAACGAGGTCCTCCCCGAGGCCCAGGCCCGCGCCCGCGACGCCGCCTCCGTCGACCTCGTCCTCCCTCCCGCCTACCTCGGCCACGAGGTCCGCTTCCTCGCCGACGTCGGCGCCATCGCCGTCACGCCCGACGCCGCCGCCCGCATCGTCATCAACGAGCGCACCGGCACCATCGTCGCCACCGCCCCCGTCAGCCTCTCCGAGGTCGCGATCAGCCACGGCTCCCTCACCATCACCATCGCCCAGACCCTGACCGCCTCCCAGCCCAACGCCCTTTCGCGCGGAGGCCAGACCGCCGTCCTCCCCAGCACCCAGGCCAATGTCAACGAGACCAAGGGCGGCTTCATCGTCGTCCCCGAGACCTCCTCCGTCGACCGCCTCGCCTCCGCCCTCAACGCCCTCGGCGTCACCACCCGCGAGATGATGGCCATCTTCCAGACCCTCAAGTCCGCCGGCGCCCTCCAGGCCGAGCTGGTCATCAACTAAACCCCTCTCCGCCCCATGATCGCCCCCGTCTCCTCGCCCGCCGCCTCCTCCGTCCCCCTGGACCTGGCCCGCGCCGCGCAGTCCGGCTCCGCCGCGGGCAAGCCCTCGCCCGCCGACCTGCAAAAAGCCGCCAAGCAGTTCGAGGCCATCCTCGTCCGCCAGCTCATCTCCCCCGCCATCGAGCCCATGATGAGCGGCGGCTCCCTCGGCGCCGTCAAAACCGGCGGCTCCGGCGGAGGGCAGGGCGGGGGAGTCTACGGCTACCTCCTCACCGACACCCTCGCCGGCTCCATCTCCCAAGGCGGCGGCCTCGGCCTCGCCTCCGTCATTTCCCGCCAGCTCGCCCCCACCGTCTCCGCGCCCTCGCTCGCGGACGTCCCCGATCCCTCGTGAACCGACTCTCCTCCGCCCCCCTCGCGGACCTTCTCCGCGCCGAACTCGCCGCCTACGGCGGCCTGCTCGGCTTCTTCGACCGCCAGCAGGCCGCGCTCATGAAGCGCGACGCCCAGGCCGTCGCGGAATACTCCCTCGCCATCGAGCGCCTCGCCCTCGAGACCGCCCGCACCCGGGAGGCGCGCGAACTCCACGCCGTCTCCCTCGCCCGCGCCCACGGCCGCCCCGTCACCGACTCCGTGCGCCGCCTGCTCGACCTCTTCCCCGCGGACGAGCGCAACCTCCTCGACGCCCTCGTCGACGAGATCAACCGCCTCCTCCAGGTCGTCCGCCGCCGCGCCCGCCAGAACCACGCCATCCTCGTCCGCGCCGTCGAGCTCCGCCGCGAGCTCCTCGCCTCGCTCCGCCCCGACTCCGTCCCGCCCCGCACCTACGCCCCCGGCGGACGCGCCCGCGCCGCCTCCGCCCCGGTCTCCACCCTCCACGCCACCGGCTGAAAACCAGAACGACAGAAGGACAGACCGACAGACCATGAAACAGCCCCCGCGCATCCTCTCCGCCTCCCGGCTTTCCGCTCCGACGCTCCGACGCTCCGTCGCTCCATCGTTCTGTCGCTCTGTCGTTCTGACGTTCTGACGTTCCGTCCTCCGCCCCGCCATGTCCGGCCTCGTCTCCAGTCTCAACCAAGCCGTCCGCTCCCTGCAGGCGCAGTCCCGCGGCGTCGAGATCGCCGGCCGCAACCTCGCGAACGTCAACAACCCCGACTACGCCCGCCAGCGCGTCCTCTTCGGCGAGCGCGGCATGGTCGTCACCGCCCAGGGCGCCCAGTCCCTCGGCATCGAGGCCAAGTCCGTCGGCCAGATCCGCGACGAGCTCCTCGACCGCCAGCTCGCCCGCGAGCTCGGCCGCAGCGCCGGCCTCCAGGCCGAGAGCGACGCCTACGCCAAGGGCGAGGCCCTCCTCGGCGAGACCATCGACCGCACCCAGTCCGCCGACGAGGTCGCCGCCTCCGGCCAGGGCCTCTCCGCCGTCCTCACCGAGTTTTTCAACGCCTTCCAGGCCCTCGCCGCCCGCCCCACCGACATCGGCGAGCGCCAGAACCTGCTCCAGCGCGCCGACATCCTCGCCGAGCGCTTCCGCGTCACCGACGAGCGCCTCGGCCAGCTCCAGGACGATCTCGGCGCCCAGGTCGACGTCCAGGTCGACGACGCCAACCGCCTCCTCTCCACCGTCGCCGACCTCAACGCCCAGATCGGCCGCTTCGAGCTCAACGCCCCCGGCTCCGCCGTCGACCTCCGCGACCAGCGCCAGGCCGCGGTGGAAAAACTCGCCGGCCTGATCGGCGCCGAGACCCGCGCCAGCGCCGACGGCCCCGGCCAGATCGAGGTCTTCGTCCGCGACGCCTCCGGCTCGCCCCTCCTCCTCGTCGACCGCGCCAGCGTCGTCGCCCCCGTCTCCTCCGACGGCGCGCAGCTTCTCGCCGGCGCCACCCCCGTCGCCCTCTCCGGCGGCTCCGTCCAGGGCCTCTTCACCGCCCGCGACGGCGCCATCCAGACCCTCCGCGACCGCGTCGGCGCCTTCGCCTCCCAGCTCGCCGTCTCCGTCAACGCCGCCTACAACCCGACCGGCGCCACCGGCGACTTCTTCGCCTACGACCCCGCGGCCCCCGCCGCCGGCCTGCGCCTCGCCTCCGGTCTCTCCGCCGCGAATCTGAAGGCCTCCGACGGCGGCGCCGCCGGCGACAACACCGTCGCCCTCGCCGTCTCCGCCCTCGCGACGAAAAAATTCTCCACCGCCTCCGGCGACCTCGTCGACGGCACCTTCGCCCAGTTCTACGGCGGCGTCGTCAGCGACTTCGGCCGCGCCGTCTCCGGCGCCGAGGGCCGCCTCGCCGACCAGAAAAACATCGAGGCCCTCGTCCGCGCGCAGCGCCAGTCCGTGAGCGGCGTCTCCCTCGACGAGGAGATGACCGACCTCATGAAATACCAGCGCGCCTTCCAGGCCTCCTCCCGCGTCATCACCGTCATCGACGAACTCCTCAACACCGTCGTCAACGGCCTCGTCCGCTGATCCCCCGGCCCCCGCACCCCATGCGCATCTCCACCAGCTCCACCGCCGACGCCGTCATCGTCCAGCTCCAGCGCCTCTCCGGACGCCAGACCGAGCTCCAGCGCCAGATCTCCACCGGCCAGCGCATCTTCAACCCCGGCGACGACCCCGCCGCGGCCGGCCGCGTCCTCGCCGCCGGCATGGAGCGCGGCTCCGTCGCCCAGTTCGCGCGCAACGCCTCGTCCGCCCTCGAGTATTCAAAAACCGTCTACGCCGGTCTTGATCAGCTCAAGAAGGTCTCCGACCGAGCCGGCGAGCTCGCCGTCCTCGGCCAGGGCGGCCTCGACGCCGACTCTCTCCGCGCTTACGCCGCCGAGGTCGACCAGCTCCTCGAGCAGGCCGCCGGCCTCGCCAACACCCGCCACGGCGGCGACTACGTCTTCGCCGGCGCCGCCGTCGACACGGCCCCCGGCGTCGTCTCCCGCGGCGCCGACGGCAAGATCGCCTCCGTCTCCTACGCCGGCGACACCGGCCGCGTCTCCGTGCCGCTCGACGAGAACTCCGCCCTCCAGCCCGGCGCCGACGCCGCCACCAACGCCGGCCTCGCCGATTTCATGAACCGGCTCGTCGCCCTCCGCGACGCCCTCTCCGCCGGCGATTCCACCGCGGTCGGCTCCCTCCGCGAGGGCCTCGCCGCCTCCGAGGATCTCCTCGTCGACGCCCTTTCCGCCCAGGGCGCCGTCCAGCTCCGCATCGAGGTCGCCCAGACCCGGCAAAAGTCCCGCCTCGACGAGATCGAGCGCCAGATCTCCGCCGACGCCGACGCCGATCTGCCCGACCTCGTCGTCCGCCTCAACCAGACCAGCCAGGCCTACGAGGCCGCCCTCTCCTCCTCTTCCTCTATCCTCAAGCTCTCCCTTCTCGACTACCTCCGCTAAGCGGCCCGCGCCGCCCGTCCCGCCCTCCCAACCGCCCCTCCCTTTTTTCCATGAAAGTCCTCGCCGAGACCATCCCCTCGCCCGCCGCGAGCGCCAAGCCGCTTGCGCTCGAGCTTCGTTTCGCCTCCGGAATCGTCGGCTTCCCCGATCACCAGCGCGGGGAGATCTTCCACCTCCCGGACCAGCTCCCCTTCCAGTGGCTCCGCCTCCACGGCCCCTCGCCCCTCCACTTCGTGGTCATCGACCCCTGCGGCATCGTCGCCGACTACGCCCCCGAGCTTTTTGACGACGACGCCGCCGCGCTCGGCATTGCCTCCGCCGCGGACGCCCTCATCTTCAACATCGTGACCGTGCGGGACGACCCCTCGCGCGCCACCGTCAACCTCGTGGGCCCCGTCGTGGTAAACCGCCACACCGGAGCCGCCCGCCAGGTGGTCGTCGCCAACCACTCCCTCTACAGCGCCCGCCATCCCCTCGTCACCCCCGAGTGACCTCCCCGCCATGCTCGTCCTCAGCCGCAAGGTAAACGAAGCCATCGTCATCGGCGACAACATCGAGATCCGCATCACCCGGATCGACGGCGACGTCGTGAAGATCGGCATCCAGGCCCCGCGCGAGATCTCCATCGTGCGCAAGGAGGTCCTGATCGACATCGCCGCGAGCAACAAGGCCGCCGCCGTCGCCGCCCCCGCCCCCGGGGCCGCCGCCCCCAGCCTGCCCGCGCTTCCCCGCATCGCCGCCAAGTCCTGAACGTCCGCAACCGCCGCCCCTCCCGCGGCCCCGTCCCCCGCCTCCCCATGAATCTCGGCCACGAATCCCTCTCCCTCGCCGCCAGCCTCGCCCGCGCCGACGCCCGCCTCGACACCGTCTCCGCCCGCGTCTCCTCCGGCCGCCGCATCGACCGCCCCGCCGTCGACTCCGCCGGCGTCGGCCAGGTCGCCCGCCTCGATGCCGAGCAGACCCGCCTCCGCGCCGCCGAGGTCAACGTGCAGAACGGCGTCAGCCGCCTCCAGGCCACCGACAGCCAGCTCTCCGTGATGGGCAAGATCGTCACCCGTCTCTCCGAACTCGCCTCCCTCGCCACCGGGCCCGCCCAGGTCTCCTCCGATCGCGCCCAATACGCGACCGAGTTCACCCAGCTCCAGACCCAGCTCCGCCAGATCGTCGGCGGCTCCTCGGCCGAGATCGGCGGCGCGGACGTGAACGATCCCCTCGGCCGCTTCAACGATCGCGACCTCTTCGGCCCCGGCTCCGGCGAGAGCCTCGCCATCGGCGCGGATGCCGGCGAGCTCCTCGCCTTCCCCGTCGTGAACCTCCGCCAGGGCGCCGTGGCCGACCTCATCCGCCAGGACGCCTCGGGCGGCTTCGCCCTTTCGCTCGCCGCCGGCGGTTCCGCCTCGCTCGGCGAGACCCTGCGCTCCGCCCTCTCCCAGCTCGGCGACTCCCGCGCCGCGGTCGGCGCCGGCCAGGGCCGGCTCACCCTCGCCGCCGGCATGCTCGCCACCGCCGACGCCAACCGCGAGGCCGCGATCGGCGCGATCCAGGACGCCGACATCGCCTCCGAGACCACCCAGCTCGCCCGCCTCAAGATGGTTTCCGAGGGCCATACCGCCATGCTCGTCCAGGCCCGCGACGTCACCGCCAAGCTCCTGCCCCTGCTCGCGCGCAACTGATCCCCGTCCGCCGCCTCGCGCATCCTCTCGCGGCGGCTTCGGGTCCGCCCCGGCGGCACTGTCCGGCCCGGGTCGCTGTTTTTACGCAGGTAGTGCGCGTGGCCCGATTTTGCTTTTGGGCGTTTGCATTGCTTTTACTTTGGTCGGGAGCCCCATCGCCCGCCATGCCTGACTCCTCCCTCAATCCCCCCCTGATCCTCGTCGTGGGCGAGAATCGCGCGAGGCGGGATTGGATCCGGGAGGCCCTGCGCGACGAGCGCCTGGATCTGTGCTTCGCCGAAAACGCCGCGGAGGCCGTGCGGACGCCGCCCGCGCGCGAACCCGAGCTCGTCATCGTCGACCAGCCCCCGCCCGGCGTGTCCGGCGGGGATTTCGCCCGGTCGCTCCGCTCCCCGGTCCGGCCCGAGTTCAGGGAAGCCCCGGTGCTTGTCGTCGCCGGCTCGGACGACGAACCGCGGGCCAGGGCCTTCGCCGCCGAACTGGGCGCGAACGAACTTCTGCTCACGCCCGCCGACGCGGGTCGGCTCGCCGAGCGCGTTCTCCTCCTGATCGCCGATCCGGGCGAAAGCTCGCCCTGGCGCGTGCTGCTCGCCCTTTCCGAGGACGCCGGCATCGGGCGATTGCGCGACGGCTTCGCCTCCCATCCCGGCCGTCTCCGCCACGTTTCCCGGCTCGAGGATTTCGAGGCCGCCTGGGCCGAGGACACCTGGGACACCGTGGTCTGGGACCTCGACCTGCCCGGTTTCGACCGCGAGCGTCTCGCCCGTCTCGCCGCCGCCTCGCCCCTCGCCGCCTTCGTCACCGTGGCCTCCGATCCCGGGCCCTGCGGTTCGGTCGAGTCGCTGCGCGCGGGAGCCGTGGCCCACCTTCGCCGGCCCTTCGCCGCCGACTACCTCGTCGGCCTCTGCCACCTCGCGCGACGCCGCCGGGGCCTGCTACTCGCCCGGCGCATGCTGGAACGGCGCACCCGCGAGCTGCGCCGCTCCGAGCGCCGGTTGGAGAGCATCCTCGATTCCTCCGACCAGATCTTTCTCGTCCTCGACCCCGACGGGCGGGTCGCGCTCTTCAACGAGGCCGCCCGGCGCATGTGCGCCCTGTTTTCCCCCGCCGAGCCCCGCCGCGGCGAGTCGCTCGCCGTCTATCTCCCCGCCCACCTCCACGCGCTCCTGCTCAACGGCGTGGCTCGCGCCCTCGCCGGCGAGGTCGTGCAGCGCGACGTCGATCTCCGCGACCGGCAGGGCGGGCGCCATCGTTTCATCGTCCGTTACTCCCCGCTCGACGCCTCCGACGACTCGCCCCGGCAGGTCTGCCTCAACGCCTACGACATCACCGAGCGCGCCGCCGCCGAGGACAGCCTCCGGCTCCGCAACCACGCCCTCGGCTCCGTCTCGCAGGGGGTCATGATCACCGACCCCGAGCGCCGCGTCCTCTACGTGAACGACGGCTTCACCCGGATGACCGGCTACGCGCTTGCCGACGTCGTCGGCCGCGGCCTCCGCTTCCTCCACGGCCCCGGCACCGAGCCCGGTTTCGCCGAGCGCGTCCGCTCCACGCTCGCCGCCGGTCGGCCCTTCGAGGCGGAGGTGCTCAACTACCGCAAGGACGGCACCGCTTTCTGGAACGACCTCACGATCACCCCGGTCAAGGACGGGAGCGGCGTCGTCACCCAGTTCGTCGGCGTGCAGCGCGACATCACCGATCGCAAGCGCCAGCAGGATGATCTCGCCGCCAGCCGCTCCCGGCTCCAGGCCCTTTTCGACCACTCCAAGGACGCCATTCTCCTGGCCGACGACCACGGCGCCTACATCGACGCGAACCCCGCCGCCTGCGCCCTTCTCGGCTACGAGGCCGGCGAGCTTCGCGGTCTTCACATGTCCCGGGTTTTTGCCCACGACGATCAGGGCTGGGCGGAGGGCGCCTGGCGGGAGTTTCTCGCGGCCGGCCAGCAGTCGGGCGAGTGCGAGCTCCGTCGCCGGGACGGCGCGAGCGTGCGCGTCGAGTTCAGCGCCATCGCCCGCATCCAGCCCGGTGTGCATCTTTCCATCCTGCGCGACGTCTCCGAGCGCGCCGCTCTCCAGACGCGCCTCATGCGCCAGCAACGTCTCGAGAGCGTCGGCCGCCTCGCCAGCGGCGTCGCGCACGATCTCAACAACATCCTCACGCCCATCCTCATGGCGCCCGCCATCCTCCGCCCCTATCTCGCGGAGCCGAACGCGCGGATGCTGCTCGACACGATCGAGGCCGGCGCGCGGCGTGGCTCCTTCATCGTGCGCCAGCTCATGACCTTCGCCCGTGGCGAGGCCGGCGCCAAGCTCCCGCTCGATCTCCGCGACGTCGTCAAAGAGGTCGGCTCCATCATCCGCGAGACCTTCCGCAAGGAGCTGACGCTTGAGCTCGCGCCCGTCTCGTCCGAGGCCCGGTTCCCCGTCCTCGGCGATCCGAACCAGCTCCACCAGGCCGTGCTCAACCTCGCCCTGAACGCCGCCGACGCCATGCCCCGCGGCGGCCGCATGATCATCGCGCTCGAGCGCGCGGAGATGTCCGCCTCCGACCTCGGCGCCGAGCCGGGCGCGCACCCCGGCCCCTTCGCCGTCGTCAGCGTCGTCGACCACGGCGCCGGCATCGCCCCCGAGAACCTCGACAAGATCTTCGACCCGTTTTTCACCACCAAGCCCTTTGGCCAGGGCAGCGGCCTCGGCCTTTCCGTCGTGCTCGGCATCGCCCGCGGCCACGGGGGCTTCGCCCGGATCACCAGCCGCGTCGGCGTCGGCACCATCGCCAAGCTCTGTTTGCCGATCCGCCGGGAGGACGCGCCCGTCGCCGCCGCCGTGCGCGAGCGCGGCTCCGTCTCGCCCGCCCTCGCCCTGGCGGGCCGCGTCGTCCTCGTCGTCGACGACGAGGACGCCGTGCGCGATGTCGTGCGCAGCATCCTCGCGCGCGCCGGCTGCGAGGTGCTCTGCGCCGCCGGCGCCGACGCCGCCTTCAGCCAGCTCCAGGCCGCCGGCCGCCGGGTCGACCTCGTGGTCACCGACCTCGCCATGCCCACCGTGTCCGGCGCCACCTTCATCGAGGTGCTCCGCGGCCGCCGTCCCGAATTGCCGGTGCTCGTGCTCACCGGCACCGACACCCGCGAGCAGTTGCCCGCCTCTATCCGCGGCCACGTCCGCGGCATCGTCGGCAAACCCTGCGAAGGCGCCGCGCTCGTCGCCGCCGCCGAGCGCGCGCTGCGCCCGGTCGCGGACTATCAGGTCTGATCTGATCGGGCCCGGATGGGTCTTTCGCCTGATAGGTTTTATCAGGACCGGTCGGATCTCCGTTTTCCCCTAAAGTCTCATTAGGCGGGGTCGTAGTTGCGCTGAGGGGGACTTATGTCGCCCCGAACCCCGTCTCGATCCATCGCTTCATGAAACTCGGAACCCAGATCCTGCTCATCACCTGCGCGGCCATCCTTGCCACCGTCGTGGCCGGTCTCGCCATCCAGCACCGCATCATCCGCGATCAGGGCGTCGATCTGACCCGCGACGCCATGCGAGCCGCCATCCTCGAGGCGGAAAACGTCCGCGGCACCATCTCGGGTCTCGGTCAAAGCGGCGCCTTCAACCGCGAGAAACTCCTCGCCGACTACCGCCGCACCGGCGACCTGCGCGGCTCCACCCTTTATCAAACCATCCCCGTCGTCGCCGCCTGGAACGCCATCCAGAAGGTCGCCGACGAGAACGGCTGGCAGTTCCGCGTGCCCAAGAACGAAGCCCGCAACGAGAAGAACCAACCCACCCCCGACGAGGCCCGCATCCTCGAGATCCTCGAGCGCGGCGACACGCCCGAGTATTTCTCGGTCGACCACAAGGCCAACAAGATCCTCCTCGCCCGCCCGATCAAGCTGAGCGCCGACTGCCTCGCCTGCCACGGCGATCCCGCCAAGAGCCCCACCGGCGACGGCAAGGACATCCTCGGCTTCCGGATGGAGAACTGGCGCGAGGGCGAGGTCCACGGCGCCTTCGTGCTCCACGCCTCGCTCGACCACGTCGACGAGGTCGCCCGCGCCGGCATCGTCCGCACCCTGCTCTGGACGCTCCCCGCCGCCCTGATCGTAGCCCTCGGCGTCACCTACTATTCCCGCCGCCGCATCCTCCGCCCGCTCGAGGAATCCATCGTGATCATCGACGCCGCCAGCGCCCAGGAGGCCTCCGCCTCCCGCGAGATCGCGTCCGCTTCGCAACGCCTCGCCGACGGCGCCAGCCAGCAGGCCGCCGCGCTCGAGGAGACCAGCGCCACCCTCGAGGAGATTTCCAGCATGACGCGCCGCAACGCCGAGCACGCCGGCCAGGCCGAGACCCTCGCGGCGGACACCCGCGCCGCCGCCGACTCCGGCAACGCCGCCATGACCGACATGCTTCGCGCCGTGGATGAGATCAAGTCCGCCTCGGAAAACATATCCAAGATCCTCAAGACCATCGACGAGATCGCCTTCCAGACCAACATCCTCGCCCTCAACGCCGCCGTCGAGGCCGCCCGCGCCGGCGAGGCCGGCGCCGGCTTCGCCGTCGTCGCCGACGAGGTCCGCGCGCTCGCCCAGCGCTCCGCCCTCGCCGCCAAGGAGACCGCCGAGCGCATCCACGACTCCATCCGCAAGAGCGAGCAGGGCGCCGCCGTCAGCGCCCGCGTCCACACCAGCCTCGAGGAGATCGCGACCAAGGCCCGCCGCATGAACGAGCTCGTGCGCGACATCGCCGGCGGCTCCCGCGAGCAGAGCCAGGGCGTCTCGCAGGTGAACGACGCCATCCGCGGCCTCGACCAGCTCACCCAGTCCAACGCCGCCGCCGCCGAGGAGTCGGCCTCCGCCGCCGCCGAGCTCGACGCCCAGTCGCACGAGCTCAAGTCCGCCGTCGGCCGTCTCGTCGCCATGGTCTCCGGCGCCGGCCGGGCCGCGGCCGCCGAACACGCCGCCGCCGAGCACGCCCAGCCCGTCGAGAAGACGGGTAAGGCAGGCAGGTCCGCCGACCGCGATCAGGCCCGCTCCAAGTAAGGTCGCGCCTCCCGCCCCGACGCGGGCCCGCTCCCCGGGCCCCGCGTCGGGCGTCGATGGCGGCGCGCGGGCAAACGCAAACGCGCTCGCGAAGCCGGCCCGAGGCTGTTGTCCTCGGGCTTCGCCATGCCCTATTTCCTGCGCCACCTCTCCACGGTTGGTCCCACGGCCGAGCCCGTTTTCGATCCCGCCTGGGGGCGCTTTCTCGACACCTTGCCCGCCATGGCCTGGCTGGCCGACACGAAGGGACGACTCCTTTACGCCAACGAGGCCTGGCGCGAGGCCACCGGACTCCGGGGCGACGTCCGCGATCTCTCCCGCTTCGGCGACCTGGTCCACCCGGAGGACCGGGAGCGGCTCGGCGGCGCGGGCCGCGCCCACGCCGGCGGCTCCACCGCCTACGAGTTTCGCCTCCGCCGCGCCGACGGCCAATACCGCTGGGTGCTCGAGCGCATCCACGCCTGGCGCGACGCGAAGGGCGCGCAGATCGGCTTTGTCGGCGGCGCGGTCGACATCCATGAGCAAAAGCGCCACGAGCAGCGCCTCTCCCTCATCGCGCTGCGCCAGACCTCGCTCGCCTGCTTCGGCCGTTTCATCCTCGAGCAGACCGAGATCGAGACCGTCTCGGCCGAGGCCGTCCGGCTCTTCTGCGAACATCTCCGGCTCCCCGCCGGCCTGCTCCTGCGCGGCGATCCCGAGGGGATCGAGGCGCCGCGGATCTTTTGCGCCCGGGGCTTCGCCGCCGACGTCTCGCCCGCGCTCGTCTCGCTCCCCGCGACCGGCTCCACCCGCCATTATCCCGAGGACGGCGACGACTTCCCCCTTCCCGCCGCCTGGCTGGAGGCCGGCGGCTGGCGGCAGGGGCTGGCCGTGCCCGTCGACCCGCTCGCCCCCTCCCGCGGCTGGTTCGTCGGCCTCTCGACCGAGCTCCCCGACCTCCCGCCCTCGCTCAACTACGCGCGGGAACTCGCCGCCATCTTCGCCGTCGCCGAGGCCCGCGTCCGCGCCGAGCGGGACCTGCGCGCCGGCAGCGAGCGCGCCCTCCAGATCCAGAAGATGGAGGCGGTCGGCCTGCTCGCCGGCGGCGTCGCCCACGATTTCAACAACCTGCTCACCGCCATCCGCTGCTTCGCCGAGCTGCTGCGCGACGACCTGCCCGGGGAGACGCAGCGCTCGCGCGTCGACGACATCCTCCACGCCTCCAGCCGCGCCAGCCACCTCGTGCGCCAGCTCCTCGCCTTCAGCCGCCACGAGGTCGTGCAGTCCGAGCCCGTCGACCTCCAGTCCCTCGTCGACAACCTGCGCGGCTTCATCCGCTCGCTGCTCAGCGAGCACGTGCGCATCCGCTTCGAGCTGGGCGAGGCGCCCGCCTGGTGCCACGCCGATCCCAAGCAGATCGAGCAGGTTTTGTTCAACCTCTGTCTGAACGCCCGCGATGTCATGGTCGTCGACGGCACGCTCACCGTGGGCGTGGGCCCGGCCCCGGCCTCGCCCGACGGCGGACGTCGCGTGCGCCTCACCGTCGGCGACACCGGACCGGGCATACCGCCCGAGGTGCAGGCCCGGCTCTTCCAGCCCTTTTTCACCACCAAGCCCCGGGGCCGCGGCACCGGTCTCGGCCTCGCCGCCTCGCGCGCCATCGCCCGCGAGTTCGGCGGCGACCTCACCTTCGAGACCGAGGCGGGCAAGGGCTCCGTCTTCCACCTCGACCTGCCCGAGGTCGCCAGCCCCTACGCGTTCGAGCCCGAGCCCGAGCCGACCCGGGCTTCGCGCGCCCCGGGCCGCAGTCTTCTTCTCGTCGAGGACGACGACCTCGTGCGCGCCGTCACCACGCTCCTCGCCGAGTCGTTCGGCCACAAGGTCACCGCCTTCGGCGACAGCGGCGAAGCCCTCGCCTGGGCCGAGCAGGGTGGGCTGGCGACCATCGACCTGCTCATGACCGACATCGTCATGCCGAATCTGAGCGGCCACGCCCTTTCCAAGCGCCTGCGCACGCTGCGGCCCGACCTGCCCGTGCTCTACATGTCGGGCTACGTCGACGACGAGGAGACCCGCGCCGCCATCGCCCAGCCCGGCGTGCTGTTTCTCGCCAAGCCCTTTTCCCACCACGAACTCGCCAGCCGGCTCGAGGCCGCGCTCGCCCCCCTGGCGGCCGGTCCGGAGGACGACTCCGACCGACCCGCTGACGGCGAGACTCAGGGCTTTTTGCCGTAGGCGCGCAGGGCGCCGCCGGTCGAGATCGCGGGCGGCGGCGAGGCCGGGCGCGCGGGCCCGAGGCTGCAACGCAGCAGGAGCTGCTCGTTCTCGCGGTCGAGATGGAGGATCTGCAGATGACGCTGCTTCGCCTGCTCGAGGACCTCGCCGCCCCGTTCCCGGGGATCGGCGGTGCGGGCGCGCAGCGCAGCCAGGCTCTCCTCGAAGCGCGCGGCTAGGGCGCGCTTGCGCTCGCGCCAGGCCTCGTCGGGCGGGCGCGCCTCGTGTTTCAGGATCCGGTTTTCCTCCACGCAGAGGCGGTGCAGCTCGTCGCAGAGCGCGAGGTGGCGGGTGAGCAGGTCGGCAAGGCTCATGAGTTGGGCGCGGCCGGAACGGAATGCGCCTCCGTGACCGGAGACAAACGGCGAATTTCCGTCTCCGTGCGTCCGGCCCATTCCAGCTGCTCGCCACGCCACTTCGCCATGCGTGACAACTCGGTTTCCGCCGCGCCGGGCTCGGTCGCGCGTGAAACCAGCTCGACCAGCTCGGCGTAGACCGCGCGGGCTTCCACCGGCTGCTGCAGCTGCTCCAGGCAGAGCCCGGCCTCGTAGAGGGCCGGCGCGCGCCAGGACGGGGCGGGATCGAGCAGGGCCATGGCCCGGTAAAGCAGGAGGGCGGAGTGGGTTTCGCCCTCCTCCTTGAATCGCCGGGCGAGAAAATTGCCCGCCCGGCGTTGCCATTCGCGCCAGGCCGCCGGCTCCGCGGTCGAGCTGGTCGCGCGCAACAACTCGAGCGTGACGCGCAACGCCTCGTCGCGGCGCCCTTCCTCGGCGTGGATCTTCGCGATCGTGAAACGCGCCTCGGCCGCCTCCGCGGCCTCCCCGTCTTGCGATAGCAGGCGGTTGAGGGTGGTGAGCGCCCCCGGGCGGTCTCCCGAGAGCAGTTGCGCCTGGGCCGTGCGAAAACGCGCGCGCGCGCGGTCGGCCGGAGCGAGATCGAGCGCGTCGAGCCGTCGGAAAAAGCGGATCGCCTCCGCGCTGTTGCCGCTCTGCAGGTGGGTCTCGGCGATCTCGAACTGCGCGGTGCGCACGAGCCGCCGGTAGTTTTCGCTCTCCGCCCCGGGCAGGCGCAGGGTGGACTGGATCACCGAATAAAAACGCGAGATCGCCAGCTTCGGCGCCCCCAGGTCGCGCAGCGCGCGACCGAGCTCCAGCAGGGCGAGCGGAGTCCCTGACCAGTCGGGAAACTCGCCGACCAGGCGCTCGTAGGTCGCGGTGGCCTTCACCCCGTCTCCGGCGACGCGGTAGGCGCGCCCGAGCGCGAGCATGGCGGGCGCCGCCTCCTCGCCGCGGGCGAGGCGCAACGCCTCGCGGGCGGCGAAAATCGCCGGCTCCGAGTCCCGGGTCGTGAGTTTCTTTTCCGCGATGCGCATCAGCCCGGCGTATTCCTCGCCGCGCTGGTCGGGCGCCTCGGGGCCGGGCGCCTGGCCCTCGCCGGCGTGCGTCCCCGTCTTGGCGGACGCCTCCGGCGCGTGCGTGTCCTGGGCCTGGGCCGTGGAAACGGGCGGGGTCCCCGCGGCGTGCGTCGTCTCGGATTTCGGTTCGGGCGCCGGCTCGTGCGGCGTCTCCGCGAGCAGGCCGGCGAAGGCGAGCGGGCAGGCGAGCGCTACCCGGACAAGGAAACGTGGGCGGGAGAGGCTCATCTTATTTCATACGTCGCCCGGCTGGCGGGCGGGGGCGCGGGAACGAAGTAGGGCAGGAGTTGCTCGACCGTCACGGGCGCGGGACGCGCGTAGTCGTCGGGCAGGATGGGCAGTCCGCCATGCGGCGCCGCGGTGGCGTCCGCGGGCGCGGGGTTCGCCGGCGTGGCCGGGCCAGGGCCCGGGCCGGGCGCGCTTGAGGCGGGATCGGTCGGCGTGTAGGATGGCGAACTATCCTCGTCGGAGTCCGAGTCCGGCGGTTCCGCGGGAGGCTTCGGCGCGGGGTGGGGCGGCGGCGGCGTGGGCGGTCGCGCCGCGGAGAAACGCAGCGCGATGGGCGCCGCTTGCGCCAGATAGGGCAGCGGGGAAAGGGCGTCGCGGGCCGCGGCCTGGTTCGCCGCGAGAATCACGACGAGGCAGGACGCGGACGCGCCGAGCCGAGCGCAGGCCGCTCGGCCGGAAGTGTCCGGACGCTGGTGGGTTGATGACATGTGAAGGCGGGCGGGCAGGTGTGGGCACGTGTTCCATCCCGACTGGTGGTTCCAAAGGGGGTATCGGCACTCGGGCGCCCGGCTTGAGCCGCGCGGACCGATAAAACACGGCCGATTTGTGATTCGGTCTCGTTCTCAAAATTGACAAGGCCTCCGGCTTTGCTCCCTTTGCGCCGCGTGACCGCGTGCGTGCGACGTTTCATCACCTTGTTGCTGGTGGCCTTCTGGCTGCCGGTGACGGCGCATTGTTCGCTCGAGGCGATGACGGGGCTGCTCGACGAGGTTTGTGAAACCGCCTGTCCGCACGAGGCGGACGGCATGCATGTCGACTCCTGCGATCTGGTCGAAAGCGGCGACATCCTCCCCGCCACCGCCGTCGCGCACGCTCCCGCGCCCAGCCTCACGACGCTGGCCTGTCTCGCGTGTCTGCACGCCCGGCTCCTTGCCGAGGCCGAGCCGCTCGCGCCGCCCGCCTGGGCGACCGACCATCCGCGCGATTGGGTGCCGTCATGGACCTTCGCGCTCCGCACCGCGCCGGCCGCGCGTGCTCCCGATCTGACCTGACCTAGGCCGCCGCGATCCTGCGCGATCGCTCCGGCCCGTCCGTCGCTCGCTGTCTCGTGGCCGCGAGTTTCCCGCCGTTCCGCCCGCGTGGCTCGTCCGGCCGGTTCCCCGCCCGTCGCGGGGTCAACATCAGGTTCGTTCTCATGATTTTCCGCATACTCATCCCTGTTTGCGTGCTCGCGACCCTCGCGGTCGCCGAGCCGCTCACGCCCGAGGCCGTCACTCGCCTCGCTCTCGACAACAATCCCCGCCTCGCGGCCGCCCGCGCGGTCGTGGCCGAGGCGGAGGCCCGCGTCTCCGGCCTCGGACGTCTGCCCAATCCCGAATTCGAGACCGAGTTCGCCGCCGGTTCGCGCGAACGCGGTCGCCTCGAAGTCGGCCTCGCCCAGGTCTTCCCGCGCACCTCGCGTCTTCGTCTTGAACGCCGCGTCGCCGCCGAGGCCGTCGCGCTGGCCCGGCTCGAAATCGCCGCCGCCGAGGCCGACACCGTCGCCCGCGCCCGCTCCGCCCTCGTGGAACTCGCCGCGGCCGACGCCGGCCTTGCCCTCGTCGAGCGTCAGGCCGCGCTCGCCCGCGAGTTTGCCGACGCGCAGACCCGCCAGACGGCGGCCGGCCAGCTCTCCGCGCTCGATTCCGCGCAAGCCGCCCTCGTCGCCCGCGAGGCCGAGCTCGCCCTCGCCGATCCCCGCGCCGACCGCGTCGCCGCCGCGCTCGCCCTCGCCACCGAGCTGGGCCGCGAGGCCGATCCCGCGCTCGCCGCGTCGCTCGATCTCGCCCTGCCCGCCGAGGCTCCGGCGCCCGCCGCGCTCGCGTCCCGCCCCGATCTCGCCCTCGCCGAGGGCGCGCTCGTCGCCGGCGACGCCGAGATCGCGCTCGCCCGCTCCCAAGGCCGCGAGGACTACCGCGTCGGCGTCTTCGCCGAAGGCGAGCAGGACCGCGACGATCTCGGGGCCCGCGAGCAGGAATTGAAGATCGGTCTGCGCTTCAGCATGCCGCTGCCCGTGCGCAAGGTCTCCGGCCCCGCGGTCGCGGAAAAACAGGCCGCGCGCCGCCGCCTCGTCCTCGAACGCGACGCCCTCGCGCTCGCCGCCCGCAACGAGGTCGCCGCCTCCGCCGCCGCGCTCGCCGCGCGCCATGCCGCCGCCCGCGTCATCGCGACCGAATTGTTGCCCGCCGCCCGCGCCCACTTGACCGCCACCGAGGCCGCCTTCGGCCGCGGCGAGGCCGAGATGGCGCAGGTCTTCCGCGCCCGCGAACGCCTCGCCGAGCTCGAGCGCTCCGACCTCGCCGCCCGCCGCGCCTACCACCTCGCCCTCGTGCAAAACCTGGCCGCCGCCGGCCGCCTCCTCCCCTGATCGCATGAAACCTTCTTTCGTTATTCTCGCCTCCCTTCTCCTCGCCGCGCCCTTCGCCGCCACCGCCGCGGACGCGCGCGCGAAAAACACCGTCGTCCTCGACGCCAACACCGTCGCCAACCTGCGCCTCGCCTTCGCCTCCGCGGAGCCGCGCGTGTTCGAGGAAACGGTCTTCGCCCTCGGCCGCGTCGAGGCCGCCCACGCGAGCCAGGCCGCCGTGAGCAGCCGCATCTCCGGCCGCGTCGTCGGCCTCTCCGCCCACCTCGGCGACCGCGTCGCCGCCGACGCCGAGATCGTCCGCGTCGAAAGCCGCCAGGCCGGCGATCCGCCGCCCGTCGTCACCCTCCGCGCGCCCATCGCCGGCACCGTCACCGCTTGCGCCATCCATCTTGGCGACCCCGTCGAGCCCGACGCCGCCCTGATCGAGATCACCGACCTCTCCTCGGTCGATGCTGTCGCCCGCGTGCCCGAGTCCGCCTCCGGCCGCATGCGCCCGGGCACCCAGGCCCGCATCCGTCTCGCCGCATTCCCCGACGAGACCTTCACCGGCGAGCTCGTCCGCTTCGCTCCCGCCGCCGACGCCGCCACCGGCACGCTCGACGCGCACTTCCGCCTCGCGAACCCCGAGGGCCGCCTGCGTCCCGGCCTGCGCGCCGAGTTCGCCATCATCGTCGCCCGCCGCCCCGAGGTGCTCTCCGTGCCGCGCGAGGCCGTCCAAGGCGAGGGCGCCGCGCCCCGCTTCGTCTTCGTGAAGGACTTCGAGCTGCCCGACGCCTTCGTGAAAACCCAGGTCGTCCTCGGCGCGAGCAACGACCGTTACGTCGAGATCGTGAGCGGTGTGTTTCCCGGCGACGAGGTCGTCACCCGCGGCGCCTACTCGCTCTCCTTCGCCGGCGGCGGCCTTTCCCTCAAGGAGGCCCTCGACGCCGCCCACGGCCACGAGCACGCAGCCGACGGCTCCGAACTATCCAAGAACGCCGCCGCCGCGCCCGTCGCCGCGTCCGGCGAACATGGCCACGAACACGGTTCCGCCTCCGATGGCCACGCGCATCCCGAGCGCCCCTGGCAGATCTCCACCGCCGTCCTCGGCCTCGCCACCCTCGGCCTCCTGACCGCCGCCGCGCGCCGCCGCCATGTTGAATAATCTCATCCGCTGGTCGCTCCGCCACCGCGCGGTGATCCTCGGCCTCGCGCTCATCGTGCTCCTGCTCGGTCTGCGCACCGGCCTGGGCCTGCCGGTCGAGGTGTTGCCCGACCTCACCAAACCCACCGTCGTCATCCTCACCGAGGCCCCGGGCCTCGCGCCCGAGGAGGTCGAGACGCGCGTCACCCAGCCGCTCGAGAGCTCGCTCCTCGGCGTCGCCGGGCTCACCCGCGTCCGCTCCAACTCCGACGTCTCGCTCTCGCTCATCTACGCCGAGTTCGGCTGGAACACCGACATCACCCGCGCCCGCACGCTCGTGCAGGAGCGGCTCCAGCCCGCCGGCGAGCAACTCCCCGAGGGCGTGCAGCCGTTCATGACTCCCGTCGCGTCGCTCATGGGCGAGATCCTGCTCGTCGGCGTGCGCTCCACCGTGCCCGAGGGCAAGCCCGGCTATCTCTCCCCGCCCGAGGTCCGCACCCTCGCCGACTGGACGATCCGCCGCCGCCTCCAGACCATCCCCGGCATCGCCGAGATCCTCAACATGGGCGGCGGCGTGCGCCGCCTCGAGGTGCGGCCCGATCCCGCGCGCATGGCGGCGTATTCGGTCTCCCATGACGAGATCGCCGCCGCCGTCTCCGCCGCGGCCGGCACCACCACCGGCGGCTTCCTCGACACCGGCCCGACCGAGATCATGGTGCGCAACCTCGCCATGAGCACCGACCTGGTCGCCCTTGGCCGCACGGTCGTGAAGGTCCACGACGACCGCTCAGCCGGTCCGGTCGTCCTCGCCGACGTCGCCGAGATCGCCTGGGGCATCGAGCCCATGCGCGGCGACTCGACCGTGAGCGTCGCGCCCGAGAAGGAGCCCACCCGCGGCGTCGTCATGTCGATCACCAAGTCCCCCGGCTTCGACACCCGCGCCCTCACCGAGCAGATCGAGGCCGCCATCCAGGAACTGCGCCCGGCCCTGCCCGCCGGCGTCGAGGTGGTGCCGCTCTTCCAGCAGCGCCAGTTCATCGACCACGCCATCGGCAACCTCGAGGAGGCCATCCGCGACGCCGCCGTCATGGTGGCGGTCATCCTGTTCCTCTTCCTCCTCAACGTCCGCACCACGCTCATCACGCTGACCGCGATCCCGCTCAGCTTCGCCATCACGCTGCTCACCTTCGCGTGGGTCGGCCTCTCGGTGAACTCCATGACCCTCGGCGGTCTCGCCGTCGCCATGGGCATGGTCGTGGACGACGCCATCGTGGACGTGGAAAACGTCTTCCGCCGCCTGCGCGAAAACGCCGCCCGCGCGACGCCGCGCCCGCGCCTCGCCGTCATCGCCGAGGCCTCGGGCGAGGTGCGCAACTCCATCCTCTACGCGACGGTGCTCATCGTGCTCGTCTTCCTGCCGCTGCTCGGCCTGAGCGGCGTCGAGGGCAAGCTCTTCGCGCCCATCGCCGTCGCCACCATCCTCAGCATGGCGGCGTCCTTCCTCGTCTCGCTCACCGTCATTCCCGTGCTCTGCGCGCTCCTCCTGCGCCCCAAGCCCGGCCACGGCCACGAGGACGGCCGCTTCGTGCGCGCCCTGAAAGCCGCGGTCAAGACCACCGCGATCCGTCCGGCGCTGTCCTTCCCCGCGCCCGTGCTGGCCGTCGTCGGCGTGCTGCTCGTCGCGGCCTTCGCCCTGTATCCAAGGATGGGCAAGGACTTCCTGCCCAGGTTCCGCGAGGAGACCGCGCTCGTCGCCGCCACCGCCGCGCCCGGCACTTCGCTTCCCGAGATGAATCGCATCGGCGACATCCTCGAGCGCGAGCTGCTCGCCATCGATGGCGTCGCCAAGGTCGGCCGTCGTCTCGGTCGCGCCGAGCGCGGCGACCACGTCGTGCCCGTCTCCACCGCCGAGTTCGACGTGGACTTCGATCCCGCCTCCAAGCGCCCGCGCGCCGAGATCCTCGCCGAGATCAACACCCGACTGCGTCGCATCCCGGGCGTCTTCGCGGCGATCAGCGGCCCGCTCGCCGACCGCATCGGGCACATGTTGAGCGGCGTTTCCGCGCCCGTGGCGGTGAAGATCTTCGGCCCCGAGCTCGGCGAACTGCGCCGCCTCGGCGAGCAGGTGCAGGCGATCGCGCGCGCGATCCCGGGCTTCGAAAAAGCCCGCCTCGACGCGCAGGCCGACATCCCGCAGCTCCGCATCGAGGCGGACCGCGAGCGCGCCGCCGCCTACGGTGTCACGCCCGGCGCGCTCAACGACCTGCTCTCCACCCTCGTGGGGGGGCGCGAGGTCGCCGAGTTGCGCGATGGCCAGCGCGCCATCCCGCTCGTGTTGCGCCTCCCCGAGGCCTGGCGCGATTCGCCGGAGCGCCTCCGCGAGCTGCCCGTCGAGACGCCCTCCGGCGCGCGCGTGCCGCTGCGGCTCGTCGCCGACGTGCGCGAGGCCCGCGGCCCGAACGTGATCTTCCGCGAAAACAGCCAGCGCCGCATCACGCTCGCCATCCAGCCGACCGGCCGCGACGTCGGCGCGAGCGTGGACCGCCTGCGCGCCGAGGTCGCCGCCACGGTGAAGTTTCCCGAAGGCTACTTCGTGACCTACGAGGGCGAGTTCGAGGCGCAGCGCGACGCCACCCGGCGCATCGCCGTGCTCGGCGGCATCATCGCCGTCGCGATCGTGATCCTGTTGCAGGCCTACTTCCGCAGCCTCGCGCTCGCGCTCCAGGTCATGCTCAGCATCCCGCTCGCGCTGGCCGGCGCGCTGGCCTTCACCTGGTGGCGGCTCGACAACATCAGCATCGCCACGCTCGTCGGCTTCATCGCCGTGGGTGGCGTCGCCGCGCGCAACAACATCATGCTGCTCTCGCACTACCTGCACCTCATGCAGCACGAGGGCGAGACGTTCACCCGCGAGATGATCGTGCGCGGCACGCTGGAACGCGTGGTGCCGGTCCTCATGACCGCGCTCGCCGCCGGCATCGCGCTCGTGCCGCTCATCCTCGCCGCCGACGAGCCCGGCAAGGAGATCCTCCACCCGGTCGCCGTGGCCATCGTCGGCGGCCTGGCGTCCTGCACCTTCCTCACCTTCGTCGTCACGCCCTCGGTGTTCTGGCTCTGCGGCCGTCGCGCCGCCGAGCGCGCGCTCGAGAGCCATGGTGACGCGTTCGAGTAAATCCCTCCCGACATCCGATCCTTATCTCACACTTACATCCATGAAAACCAAGCTCCTCGCCCTCGTCCTCGCCCTCGTCGTTCCCGTCTTCGCCGCCGGCGACCATGCCGACGGCCACGCGCACGGCGCCGTCAAGAAGCTCACCGGCCCGAACCAAGGCCGCGTCATCACGCAACTCGAGCCGCACGCCGAGCTCTTCGTCACCGCCGAACGCAAGGTGCGCCTCACCTTCATCGACGACGCGGGCAAGGCCGTCGCCGTGCCGGCCGGCCTGAGCGCCACGCTCATCACCGGCGAGCGCTCGGCGCCGGTCACGCTGGGCTTCGCCGCCGACGGCGAAGGCGCGGCGGGTTCGCTCCTCACGACCGCCGCGTTGCCCGAGGGGAAAAATCTCCCGGCCGTCCTGCGCGTGAAGCCTTACGCCGACGCCGAGACCGTGACCGTGCGCTTGCCGCTCAACCTCGCGACCTGCGGCGAGTGTTCTCGGCCCGAATACGCCTGCGCCTGCGCGCACTGAGCTGGAGCGGGGAGGGGGTGGCGGCCTCACGTCGCCCGCGGGGCGCGCTTTTGGCGATGGCCCCGGTTATTCCACGCAAAGAAAAACCCGCGTCCGGGGGTGCCGGACGCGGGCCGCAGGGCCCGTGAACCGCTCGGAGCGGCTCGCGGGAAAGGGGGCTTGCGTCCTTGGCATCGTCACGTTCCGGGGGGAATTGATTTAATCGGGATCAACTCCCTAGGCGGTGTTTTCAAACCCAGCGTGAGCAGCGCCCGGATCCGCCCCGGCCTTTCGGGTGAATCGGGAACCCGGTTGGGCCCGTGTTGCCCGAGGTGGCATGGGCCTTTCGGCCTACCTTCTCCGCGGCCGCCTTGGCCGAGCCGGGTTCTCGCTTCACGCTGCTCATGCTGGGTTTGAATACACTCCTGGTCGCCCGGCTTCCCTCTCGCCAATCGGGCTGTTTATGGGTGAACATCCCTCACCGTGGCTATCACTGACGACAAGGCGCGCCGGGGCGAGGACGGGGTTGGCGGGCGGGCGGACGCGGACGCGCGCGGGCATCCGTGGTGGCGCTCGCCGGTGCTGGTCATCTCGCTCGGCTACGCCTTGCTGTCGACGTTGTGGATTTACGGGTCCGACCACGCGCTGGCGCTTCTCGCGGGCACGCGCGAGGGCTTGATCGCCTGGGGCGTTTACAAGGGGCTGGGCTTCGTCGGGGTGACGGCGGGGTTTCTTTTTCTGCTGCTGCGCAAGACCTACGGGGCGCTCGAGGCGAGCAACCGGAGCCTGCGCGGGCATGAGCGGGAATTGCGCCGGCTCGGAAGGCTCAAGGCCGCGCTCAGCCACATCAACCAGGCGATCGTGCGGCTCCCCGTCCGCGAGGAGCTTTTCCAGCGGGTGTGCGAGGTGTTGGTGGAGCACGGTGGTTTCCGGATGGCCTGGATCGGCTGGCAGGAGACGGGATCCACGTGTCTGGCGCCGGTGGCGACGGCGGGCGACACGGACGGCTACGTGAAGACCTTGCGCATCCCCACGGACGACAGCCCGGCGGGCCGCGGGCCCTCGGGGCGGGCTTTTCGCGAGGGCCGGCCCTACGTGTGCTCCGACCTGCTCTCCGATCCCGCGACGCTGCCCTGGCGGGAGGCGATGGCGCTGCGCGGGTTGCGTTCCTCGGTGGCCTTGCCGATCCGGGAGGGCGGTCGGATTCGCGGCGTGTTGTCCGCCTATTCGTCGGAGCCGGGTTTTTTCAGGGACAGCGAGCTGGCGTTGCTCGCGGAGGCGGCGGAGGATATCGCCTTCGCGCTCGATGCGTTGGGGCGGGATGATGAGCGGCGGCGCGCCGAGGCGCTCGCGGCGGCGGAGCGGCGCTTTTCCGCCACGATGATCGATAGCATGCCCGGCGTGCTCTACTTTTACGACGAAACGGGCGCGTTTTTGCGGTGGAACCGGAACTTCGAGCTCGTTTCCGGCCGTTCCGGCGAGGAGATCGCGCGGATGCATCCGCTGGATTTCATCGCGGAGGAGGACCGGGATCGGGTGCGCGTCCGGATCGGCGAGGTTTTCTCCCGGGGCGAGTCCTTGGTCGAGGCGGCCTTCCTGACCAAGGACGGGCGGCGAATCCCGTATTTTTTCACGGGACGCCGGGTGGAGTTCGACGGACGCCGCTGTCTGGTCGGATCGGGCATCGACATCACGGAGCGGCGGCACGCCGAGGAGGCGTTGCGGGAGAGCGAGGAGCGGTTTCGCGAGACCTTCGAAAAGGCCGCGGTGGGCATCGCGCACGTGTCGCCCGACGGACGTTTTCGCTGGGTCAACGACCAGCTTTGCGCGATCGCCGGCCATACCCGCGAACAGCTGGCGGAGCGGACCTTCGCCGAGCTGACCGTGCCGGAGGACCGGGCCGAGAGCGAGGCCGCGCATCGCGCGATGCTGGCGGGGGAGCGGGACGAGTTCGCGGCGGAGAAGCGCTATCGCCGGGCGGACGGCGAGATCGTCTGGGTGAGCGTGGCGGTGAAGCTGCTGCGCGACGCCGCCGGCCTCCCCCACTATTTCGTCGTCGTGGTGTCCGACATCGGCGAGCGCAAGCGGCTGGAGCAGCAGTTTCTCCGCGCCCAGCGGCTGGAGAGCATCGGCACGCTCGCCGGCGGCATCGCCCACGATCTCAACAACCTTCTCGCCCCGATCATGATGGGCGTGGAGATGCTGCGCCTCGGTGGGACGAGGACGGGCGAGGCCTCGGTGCTCGACAACATGGAGTTGAGCGCGCGCCGCGCGGCGGGCCTGGTGCGTCAGGTCCTCTCCTTCGCCCGGGGCGTCGAGGGCGCGCGCGCGCGACTGGATCTGCGCGACGTGGCGCGGGAGACGGAGGCGTTCGTGACCGGGACCTTTCCGCGCAACATCGTCTGGCGCGCCGATATCGCGCCCGATTTGTGGCCGGTGATCGGGGACGCGACGCAGTTGAACCAGGTGTTGCTCAACCTCTGCGTGAACGCGCGCGACGCCATGCCGCGCGGCGGGGCCCTCTCGCTGCGGGCCTTCAACGCCGTGCTGGACGGCAGCCGCACGAACGCGCGCCGGGGCGAGACGAGCGGACGCCATGTCGTGATCGAGGTCGCGGACGAGGGGTGCGGGATGGGGCCCGAGCTGCGCGACCGGATCTTCGAGCCGTTTTTCACGACCAAGGCGCCGGGCAAGGGAACGGGGCTGGGGCTTTCGACCGTGCTGGGCATCGTGCGCGGCCACGGGGGGCGGGTGGAGGTGGACAGCGCGCCCGGGCATGGAACCACTTTTCGGGTGTTTCTGCCCGCGATTCCCGAGAAACCGGGGGAGGGCGCGGCGCGGCCCGCGGCGGAGCGTCCGCGGGGCGGGGCGGGGGAGCTGGTGCTGGTGGTGGACGACGAGAGCTCGATCCTCGAGGTCACGCGCCAGATGCTCGTCGCCTTCGGTTATCGGGTGTTGGTCGCGTCCGACGGGGCGGAGGCGGTCGCGATTTTCGCGCGTCGGCGCGAGGAGGTGGCGGCGGTGGTGGCCGATCTGCGCATGCCGGCGATGGAAGGGGCGGAGTTGATCGCGTCCCTGCGTGGCATCGATCCCGCGGTGCCGGTGATCGGCGTGGGGGGCGGCGCCGAGTCCTCGTCCGACGCCAAGGAGGCCACGGGCATCGTGTTGGCGCGGCCTTTCGCGGCCGACACGCTGCTTCTGGCGCTCGGCCGGGCGCTGGCCGCGCGGGAGCGTTCGGCGTCCCGCGAGGCGAACGCGGGCCGGGCTTAGCGATTCTTAATCAAAACTGTAGCCGATTATAAGGGTGCATTAGGTAGGGCTGGACCGCTGGGCCAGCCGTGAGTTCACAGAGGCGGAAATCACCACTCCGACGTGGCGCGCCCGGCGGTGGCACCCTACCAGATACGGCTACATTTCAACTTAAGCAGCGCTAGGGAGTGCGCTTCCTGGATGGGCGGGGGGGCGAAAAAAAAGGCCGCGCCCGGAAAGGGCGCGGCCGGGGAATGGCGCGGGATCAAAGCGCCGCGGCGGGAGCCGGGGCGCTTTTTTGGAAGCTTTGGCGGGCCTCTTCCACGGTCTCGTGGAACTGCCAGCCGCGGGTGTCCTCGTAGCCCTTGCACTCGGCGACGATGGCGCCGCTGCCGACCAGGGTGTGCTGGAGGGCGACCTCGCGGCAGGTCTGCATGGCGGTGAGGAGCAGCTTGATCAGGGGCATGTCGAGGCGCTTCACCTCGTGGACGTCGAAGACCGCCTTGTTGATGCCGCTGTCGACGGCGTCCGAGACCTTGGCGCGGAGATAGGCGGAGACCTCGGCCACGACGGAGGGCGAGCAGACCTCGGGCAGGCGCATGACGAAGAGGTCGCCGTCGGTGCGGAAGTAGCGCTGCGAGGTGTCGAGGTTCATCGCGCGGGCCATCTTGGCCTCGAGCTCGGGTAGATCGAGGGGCTTGGTGGCGATGGCGCTGAACCCCACCTGCTGGGCCTGCTGCTGGGCGGCGGCGTCGGTCTTGACCACCAGGCCGAAGATCGGCGTGTATTTGGTTTTCAAGGACGTCCTGAGCACGCGGAAGAGGGTGAAGGCGGCCTCCTCGGCGAGGGACAGGGAGATCATGACGAGGTCGACGTTGTTGGCGCCGCAGTAGTCGATCGCCTCCCCCGTGGTGGCGACGCCGTGGATCTGCCACGGCGTGTGCTTGAGGCCCTCCTGGATCTGGGCGAAGATGGCGGGCTTGTCCTCGACGACGAGGATCTTGGCGGGGTCGAAGATGGACTTCCCCTTGGCGGGGGCGTCGGAGATCGGTTTCAGGTCGATTATGCGGCCGACTTTTTGCACCAGGAGGTCTTCCTTGAAGGGCTTCACGATGTAGTCGCGAACGCCGATCTTGGCGATCTTGAGGACGTTGTCCTTGCCGCCCTCGGCGGTGAGCATGACCACCGGGATGGTCTTGAGGGCGGGGTCGCTCTTGAGCTTGGTGAGCATCTCCACGCCGTCCATGACGGGCATGGTGATGTCGAGGAGGATGACGTCGGGCGGCTCCTTGTTGGCGATGGCGAGACCTTCCACGCCGTTGGCGGCCTCGAGAATCTCGCAGTCGTAGTTCTTGAAGGCCTTCTTGATGATGATCCGGACGGTCTTGGAGTCGTCGACGGAGAGGATTTTGTAGCGCATGGCGGACAAGAAACGGGGTTACTCGCCGGGCTGCATGAGCAGGTCGGCGGTGATGGGGGAGCCGGCGATGTCGAAACGATAGATCCGCCGGGTGGACGAGCTGATCGGCTCGATGCGGAAGCGGCTGCCCCGCAAGATGGAGGGAATGGTGAGGCGGCAGGGGAAGCCCCGGTCGGAGAGCTGGTTCTTGAAGGTGCCGACGGTCATGTTGGTGAGTTCGCCGATGGCGTCGTTGACCGCCTCGTCGCCGAGATCGGCGAGCTCTTCGGCGGAGACGCCAAGGAGGTTGGCGGCGCATTTTTGCGCGAACTCGACGTCGAGATAGAGGTAGATGAGGCCGTTGATGGCGCCGATGAAGCCCACCGTGCCCACGACATGGGGATGGTCGAGCTCGAGCGAGTTGGGGTCTGGGCTGCGGTCGGTCGGCAGGTAGCGGGCCGGGTGGCCGAGCATGGTGCTGAAGACCTCATGCACCGCGCGGGTGATGGTCTCCTCGAAGACGGTGTCGGGAATATCGTGGATCGCGGGCATGGTCGGAGGGGTGGGTTGCGGGCTTAGGCGCGGGCGGTCATGGCCGCGGGCAAATCGTGTTCGGAGGAGCGGGGAGGTGGGGCTGCAGGGGCCAGTTCGGCGAGGGTGTCGGCCGCCGTCTGCCATTCGTGGGCGGCGGGGCCGCAGAAAAAGGTTTTTTCCACCAGCACCTCGCCGGTCGGGCCGGTCCAGCGGGCGTGCACGCCGTGGCTGCGTTCCGACACCGCGCTGACCCGCAGGTGCAGGGACAGGCCTATCCCGGCATGCCAGGCCGAGGCCTCCCCCGTCTGGTAGTCCACCCGGCGCAGCCAGCCCGGGCCGTCCTCGGGGCGGAGCATCGAGAAGGTGGCCTCCACTTGGGTGAGAAAGGAGAGCAGGCGCATGGATGGGCGGGTGGGTGCGGCTTAGGTAATCGGCCCAATGGCGCGGCAATTTAGCCCCCGGGATGCGAAAAATGGCGGGACCTTCCGCATTTTCCCCCCTCTTCTTTACCCTTCCGCTTTGGCCAATCCCTCGCCTCCATTCATGGGAAGACCCCATGGCCCTGGATAAAATACTGGTAGTCGATGATGAGCCCCTTGTTCGCCGCTCCCTCGAGGAAATCCTCAAGGCGCGGAAGATCCAGGTGGTCGGCGCCGCCAGCATCGGCGCGGCCGAGGCCCTGGTGGCCTCCGACAGCTTCGACCTCGTGATGCTCGACGTGCGGCTGCCCGACGGCGACGGCCAGCGTCTGCTCGAGCAGGTGATGGCGCTGCCCTCCCATCCCCCCGTCGTCATGATGACCGGCCACGGCTCGATCGAGAGCGCGGTGGGCTGCATGCGCGCGGGCGCCTTCGACTACATCACCAAGCCCTTCAACGTCGCCCAGATCGACCTGATCCTGCGCAAGGCCGACAACTACAGCCAGCTGGTGAAGGTGAACCGCTACTTCAACGAGCGCGAGGGCGAGGGCGAGCAGATGCTCGGGCGCTGTCCGGCGATGCTGCGGGTGCGCCAGCTGGTCGAGCGGGTGGCGCCGACCGACGCCACCGTCCTGATCGTCGGCGAGCACGGCTCCGGCAAGGAGATGGTCGCCCACGAGATCCACCGCAACTCGCCGCGCCGCGCCGAGCCCTACATCAAGGTCAACTGCGCCGCCCTTTCCGAGCAGCTCATCGAGAGCGAGCTCTTCGGGCACGAGAAGGGCGCCTTCACCGGAGCGATCGAGCGCCGCGAGGGCCGCTTCGAGCTGGCCAACCGCGGCACCCTGCTCCTCGACGAGGTGAGCGAGCTTCCCCTCAATCTCCAGGCCAAGCTCCTTCGCGTGCTCCAGGAGCGCGAGTTCGAGCGCGTCGGCGGGGCCAAGACCATCAAGGTCAATGTGCGCATCCTCGCGACCTCCAACCGCGATCTGCAGCAGTTCATGGAGCGCGGGCTCTTCCGCTCCGACCTTTACTACCGCCTCAACGTCTTCCCCGTCTCCGTGCCGCCGTTGCGCGACCGTCCGGACGACATCGAGTTTCTCGCGGAGAACTTCCTGCGCCGTTTCGCCCGCAAGCACGGACTGCGCCTGCCGGGCTTCAGCGACCACGCCAGGGCCGCCATTCGCGCCTATCCCTGGCCGGGCAACGTGCGCGAGCTTCAGAACACGATCGAGCGCGCGGTGATCCTCTCCGAGGACCGCCGTCCGGTGACGAACGCGGCGCTCAACCTGCCCGCGCTCGCCGCCCTCGCCGTCGGCCGCCCCGTGGCGCACGCCGGCATCGCGGTGGAATCCTCCGGCACGCCGTTCACCGTCGTCGCCCCGCCCGCGGCCCCGGCGCCCGTGTCCGCTCCGCCGTCCGCGCCCGTCTTTGCGTCGTCGCCCGCTCCCGAGGCGCCCAGCCCGCCGGAGCCCGTCGGCGGGGAGAACGCGCCGGATCCGGCCGAGGGGGCGGCGCCGGCCGTGGTCGTCGATCCCGCGCTCGCCGCGGCGGCGGTCGTGCCGCTTTCGGAGGTGGAGAAAAAAGCGATCCTCGACGCCCTGGTCTCGACCAAGGGCAATCGCACGCGCGCGGCCGAGTTGCTCGGCATCTCGATCCGCACGCTGCGCAACAAGCTCAACGAATACCGGATCGACGAGGGCGTGTCGGCCGACTGATTTGCGGGCTGCGCGGGGGCGGGCCGCGCCCGGCGCGTTCAGGCCGCGGCGTGACGGCCGGTGTCGTCGTCGCGGGCGGCCGGGGCGGCGTAGGCGCCGCGCACGGCGCGCAGGCGACGGCCGCTCTGGTCCAGCTCGGCGCATTCGCGCTCGGCGGCGAGTCGGGCGGCCGCGACGCGTTCGTCGAGGGCGTCGTAACGGTCGCGAAGGGCCTGTGCGCGCGCGAGCGTGGCGGCGTCGGCGGGGGCGGCGTCCTCTTGTTCGGCGGCGAGGCGGGCTATCACCGCGAGCTCGCGCTCGAGGAGCCCGGCCAGCGCGGGCCAGTCGTCGTGGCCGACGGCGCCCTCCTCCTCGTGGGCGAAGGACTCCACGCAGGCCAGCAGGCGCAGGGTGGCGGGGCCGGGGGACGTGAGGGGCATGGGGAGGGGAGGGGCTTGAACCGAAGGGATTCGCGACCGGAGCCGGAACCCGCGCCCGCTTTGCTGCGCGGGCGGGCGTGTTTCAGGGCGGCTCAGGCGACCTTGATCTCGTTGCCGAGGAGCATCTCGGCCCAGCCTTCGCGGAGGCTGCGGACGAGATGCTCGACCTCGACCAGGGGCGCCTCGTCCTTGCGGATGTTGGCCTCCTGGAGGCGGCGGAGATGGTAGTCGTAGAGCCGGTCGAGGGTGGTCGCGAGCTCTCCGCCGGCCTTGAAATCGAGGTTGGCGCGGAGCTCGGAGATCACGGCCTGGGCGCGAAGGAGCGCCGTGTTGATGGTCTGGATACGGGAAAGGTTTTCCTCGGGAAGGGCGAAGGCGGCGCGGGCCTGGCCGATGAAGCGGAGGGCTCCGTCATACATCAGGAGCACGAGCTGGCCGGGGCTCGCGGTGAGGATCGACTGGGTCTGGTAGGCCTTGGCGTAGGGGTGCGGGGGCATGGCTTCGGCTTAATCCGGGATTTCGCTGAGGTCCTGCGAGTCGGAGAGGAGTTGCGCGACCCGCTCGATGATCTGGAGCGGAGGGTAGGCTGGGTCCAAGGCCAGGGCCTCGGCGCGCGCGACTTCGTCGGCGCGCGCGGCGGGGGAGGCGGAGATCGCTGCGCGGAGGCGGTCAGCGCGGTCGGTGGAGACGTGGTCGACCGGGGTGTGGGCGTCCTGCGGATGGGGGGCGGCGGCGCGCGGACGACGCGGATCCGGGCCGGTGGGCCCGCCGGCGCCGATGGATGATGAGGTGGTGATCATGGCTTATTCGGTGGATTGCACGGTCAGCCCTGGATCAAGGAGGAGGGAACGCCGTTGGTTAACGAGCTTGGTTATCGGCACGGACGGGAAACTTTTTAGCCGGAAGTGCGTTTTCGCTTTCGGCCGGGCCGGATTCCGCGGCGGGCGATAGGGACGTGGCGGACGCGGGGGACGTCGAGGCGTCGGGCCGGCGGGGCGGGAGAAGAGCGGTCACGGAGCGAAAGGCGTGGTCGGCGAAGCGGGAGGGGCTTTGCTCCACGGCGGCGACGGGATCGCCCGCGCCCGAGTGCTGGGTGCGGGCGTCCTTGCGCGCGGCGCGCGCGGTGGCGGCGTCGCGGCCGTCGAAAATCTCGTCGGCCATCCAGAGCGTGTCCCCGTCCTCCGCGGTGGCGAGGCGGGCGCGGAAGACGAGCGAGAGGGGCGGGTAGGGGGAGACCTCGACGAGATCGAGGAACATGATCGCCTGGGCGCCGGTCTCGGCGGCGACGCGGCGAAGCAGGCCGGAGGGCAGCGCGGTCGTGGAATCGAGGGTTTCGCGGCCGGTCCAGGAGGCGAGGGCGGACCGGTTGACGGCGACGAGCTCGGCCCGCTGGGCGGAGGCGAGGGCGCGGCTCCAGCTCGCGTCGTAGGTGGCGATGAATTCGGCGGGGAGGCGGCCCGAGGCGTCGTGGGCGGGCAGGACGGCGATGCGCGCGACGGCGGACGGCCAGACCGCCGGCCCCCGGACGTTTTGCGGCGCTCGCACCGGGCCGGAGTCGGCCAGCGGGGCGGACGCGCAGCCGGCGAGGCCGAGCAGCGCGGGGAGGGGGAGGGCGCGGACGAGCGGGCGGAGGCGGGCGGGTTTCATCACTTGGTCGTCGTCGTGGGGAAGGCGTTGGTCAGCTGGCTTTGCATCTGTTTGATCGTCGACTGGGCTTTTTCCATCGCAATGAAACCGGCCTCGAGCTGGGCGCGACGTTGTTCCAGTCGCCGGTCCAGATCCGCGATCTGCTGGGTGAGGGCGGTGTTGCGGGTGGCGAGATTGGTGCGCTGACCGCCGAGGAGCCCGGTATCCCCGTAGGCGCCGGCATAGCTTGAAAACAGGTTTTCGAGCCGGGCGGCGAAACCCGTGGAGGCCTGGCGGAAGAAGGCGGACACCTGTTCGGGCTTCTGGCTGAGCGCGGCGGTGAGCTTCGCGGAGTCCTTCACCACGAGCGTGGAGCTGGTGCCGTTGAAATCGATGCCGAGGTTGTCCAGGCGGGAGATCGCGCTCTCGAGCCCGGGGACGGCGGAAAACGCGGCGGACCGAAGCTGGGAGCTCCAGCTTTGCACCTCGCGGTTTTCGCTCAGGGTGGAGGAGGTGACCTTGCCGTTGCTGGAGGTGACCTTGGTCTGGCTTTCGATGTAGTCCTGGAGGGAGTTGAAGGCGCTGATGAAGGCGTCGATCTTGGTCCGCATCAGGCCCGTGTTGCTGGCGACGGTGACGCCGGCCGAGCCGGTGTCGTCGGGCGTGACGTTCAGGCCGGGGATGCCGTGGGCGCTTTCGCCGAGGGTGTTGCTCGCGCTCGTGAGGGTGGCGCCGCCGTTGACGGTGAACTGGGCGTCGAGCCCCCGGTCGAGGGTGGCTCCGGCCGCGGCGGTCAGACCGAGCGCCCCGAGCAGGCCGCCCGCCGTTTCGTCGAGGGCGACGCCGAGGTCGCCGGTGGAGTTGTTGACCAGGCTCACCCGGTCGGCGCGGGGGTCGAAGCTCGCGGTGACGCCCGCGCCCGAGGCGTTGATGCGCGCGATGACGGAGGAAAGGGTGTCGGTGTTGACGTTGTAGTCGATGGAGACGCCGTTGAGGGAGAAGCTGCCCTTGCCGGCGCCGTCGACGGCGGTGATCGCGGTGGCGAGGCGGGCGCCGGCCAGCGTGGCCGTGCCGGAGGCGGTCCCGAGCGCGGATGAGCTGGTCACGCTCGCTGCGCCGTTGTTGGAAAGGCGGAGCGCGGACAGCAGGTTCGAGGTGTCGGTGACGGAGCCGAGGACGATCTCGCCGCTCCCCGAGAGCGTCACGCGGTCGGTGGCGGAATCGTAGCCGGCGGTGACCGCTCCGGAGGTGGCGGCGGATATCTTGTCGAAGACATCCTTGAGCGAGTCGGAGAGCGCCACGGCTACGCGCTTGCCGTTGACCGTGAACTCCCCGGCGGTGGGCGCGACCGCGGTGCCGAGCGAGGCGAGGGTGAGGCCGGACACGTCGGAGGAGCCGGCGAGGCGGGATCCGATGTCGGCGGCGCCGGTCCAGGTGGAGGCGGTGGCGCGACGTATCAGGTTGAACGCGTAGGAGCCGGCCGGGGTGCCCGAGGAGGCCGACGCGGACCAGCCCGAGTCGGACGCCGTGGCGGAGCGGGAGTCGAACACGCCATCGGTGTTGAGCGCCTTGACCGCGGAGCGCAGGTCCCCGATGCGCGTCTGGATGGAGGAGAGCGTGGTCAGCTTGAGCTGGTTGTTGGCGATCTCCGACTGCATCGTCGTGGCGGGCGTGCGCTCGTAGGTGATCATCTCGTCGACGAACGATTTCCAATCGAAGCCCGACACGAGGCCGGAGAGTTGCAGGCTGGACATGGCGGAGTAGGGCGGCGGTTGGCGGTGGGGACGGTGGAGGGAAGGCGCGCGTGCGCGCGACGCCCGCGAGGCATATCGGCACGTCCGGCCCGCGCTTGAGGGCCCGCCTCCCCGGGTGGTAGCCGAAAGTCCGATACGGATTTTTTCAAATGCGCGCTAAAGTCGGGCGCCGGGATGCCGTATTAGATGGGCAACCGCGGTTCAGGCCGCGGCCGGATCGGCCCGGATCCTTCTCCGGCCCGTCGCCCTACGGACAGGGTAGTTTAATCAAGGAAGATCATCATGTCTGTCGTCATCAACACCAACTCCGCGGCCACCGCCGCGTCGAACAACCTCGCCGCCGCCAACTCGATGCTCCAGAAGAGCCTGAACCGGCTCTCCAGCGGATCGAAAATCGTCAACCCTTCCGATGACGCGGGCGGCCTCGCCGTCTCGCTCAAGCTGTCCGCCGCCGCGAAGCGCTCGGGCGCGGCCAACGTGAACATCGGCAACAGCATCTCCTTCCTGCAGACGCAGGACGGCGCGCTGAAGGTCACCGGCAAGGTCCTGGAGCGTATCGGCGAGCTCAAGACGCTCTACTCCGACCCGACCAAGAGCGCCACCGACAAGGCGAACTACGATACGGAGTTCACCCAGCTCAAGTCCCAGCTCACCTCCCTCGCGAGCGAGAAGTTCAACACGATCAGCCTCTTCAACGGCGCCGCCCTCACCACCCAGGTGTCCGAGGACGGGGCCCAGACGGTCACGATCTCCGCCAAGGACATCAACCTCGCCGGGTCGGACTTCAACAACGTGGCCAGCGCCGCGAGCCTCGCCGACGCGGACGTGACCCTCACGGACATCCGCAACGCGATCGAAGAGGTCGCCACCTTCCGCGCCGCCAACGGCGCCGAACAGAGCCGCTTCGGCTTCGCCGGAGAGGTCCTCACCACCAACAAGGCCAACCTCGAGGCCGCCGCCAGTCGCATCACCGACGTGGACGTCGCCGAGGAGTCGACCCAGCTCGCGCGCTGGAACACCTTGGTGCAGGCCGGCACGGCCATGCTCGCCCAGGCGAACCAGAGCTCGCAGTCGGTCATGCGCCTTCTGCAGGGCTAAGCGGTCCCCGCGCCCTGAATCCCGGCGGAGCCGCCCCGCGCGGCGGCCCCGCCCCTGTCCTCGTATCGGAAAACATCTGACCGCGTATCGTTTCACCCCGACCACCACGAGCAGTCGGCAGCGAATCCACCCCCGCAGGGTAACGCTTTGGGGCTCCCGCCCCGGACGGCCTGATCCGGGCCGCTTATCCGGATCCGTGGCGACGACGGACGTCGCGTTCATCAAGGAAAGATACCACCATGGCAGTTGTAATTAACACCAACTACTCGGCGACGGTTGCCTCCAACAACCTCGCCGCTTCCAACTCGATGCTGCAGAAGAGCCTGAACCGGCTCTCGAGCGGCTCGAAGATCGTCAGCCCCGCCGATGACGCCGGTGGCCTCGCTGTGTCCGTGAAACTCACGGCCGCCGCGAAGCGCTCCGGTGCGGCCAACACCAACATCGGCAACTCGATGTCGTATCTGCAGACGCAGGACGGCGCGCTCAAGGTCGCCGGAAAGGTCCTCGATCGCATCAGCGAACTGAAGACCCTCCACTCCGACCCGACCAAGAGCTCGACGGACAAGGCGAACTACGACACCGAGTTCGGTCAGCTCAAGTCGCAGCTCACCTCGCTCGCCGCGGAGAAGTTCAACTCGATCAACGTCTTCAACCAGGCGCTCACCACCCAGGTTTCCGAAGACGGTGCCCAGACCGTTGACCTCTCGGCGAAAGATCTGACCGGCAACGCCGGCGTGACCGCGGTGCAGGCCCAGACGAGCCTCGCCAACCTGACGCTCGACAACATCAAGACCGCCATCGAGGGCGTCGCCACCATGCGCGCCACCAATGGCGCCGAGCAGAGCCGCCTCGGCTTCGCCTCGGAAGTCCTGACGGTCAACAAGGCCAACCTGGAGGCCGCCAACAGCCGCATCACCGACGTGGATGTGGCCGAGGAGTCCACCCAGCTGGCCCGTTGGAATACCTTGGTCCAGGCGGGCACCGCGATGCTCGCCCAGGCCAACGGATCCTCCCAGACCGCGTTGCGACTCCTGTCGTAATCCGGTCAAGACGACATCCGACATGGTTCCAAAGGAGCCCCGTCCGCCTCGGCGGGCGGGGCTCCCCCGTTTCGGGCGGTTACGGCGCGGTCCGCCCCGCCGGTCGTCGCCCCGTATCCCGTCCGCGGTCCGCTCCGCTTAAGGAAAGCGTCTCCCGCGCCGATGCTTTCCCCAAACCCGCGCCATGGACCGAGTCCCCGACCTTTCCCTCTGCCTCATCGTGCGCGACGAGGCCGCGCGCCTGCCCGCCTGCCTCGCCTCCGCGCGCGGCCTTTGCGCCGAAACCGTCGTCGTCGACACCGGCTCGACCGACGCCACCCCCGCGCTCGCCCGCGAGGCCGGGGCGATCGTCCGCGAAATCCCCTGGCCGGACGATTTCAGCGCCGCGCGCAACGCCTCCCTCGCGCTCGCCTCCGGCCGGTGGATTCTCGTGCTCGACGCCGACGAGTCGCTTTCGGCCGACGCGGTCGAGGCGATCCGGCGCGTCGTCTCCGGCCCGGCCGACCACGCCTGCTCCCTCGTCCAGCGCAACGCCCTCCCCGGCGGCGCCGGACATGTCGCCGTCCGCATCGTGCGCCTGTTCCCGAACCGTCCCGGGATCCGTTTCGAGCGGCCGATCCACGAGCAGGTGAACACCTCCCTCGAGCGCGCCGGAATCCGGATCGTGGATACGGACATCGCCTTCGACCACGCCGGCTACGCCGACGCGCGGATCATGCCCGCCAAGCTCGCGCGCAACCGCGCGCTCATCGAGGCGGCGCTCGCCCGCGAGCCCGAGGGCGATCCGAACCTGCGCTTCTTTTACGCGTCGGGATTTTTCGACGCCGGAGATCATGCCAGGGCCGGCGAGGAATACGCCGCCTGCGCCCACGCCTCCGACGGCCGCCGCCGCCGCCTCGCCGAGGCCGCGCGCATAAAACAGGCCGAATGCCTCGCCCTCCTCGGGCGCGGTGCCGAGGCCGTCGCCCTTCTCGCCCGCGAGCCGGGCGCGGCCGGACATCCTCTCGCCTGCCGGCTTCAGGCCGACGCCGCCCTCGCGCGCGGACGGGCGGACGAGGCCGTCCGATGGGAGGAGCGCCTGCTGGGCCTTCCCGACATCGCTTACCTGCCGCCCGTCGCCCTTCAGCCGATGCAGGTGCGGGCCTTGCAGTTTTTGGCGGAGCACGCCCACCGGTCGGGCCGGCGGGATCTCGCCGTGCGCCGTCTTCGCCTCGCGCTCGACCTGGCCGAGAACCGTATCCCCGCGGGCGCCGCCGTTTCCGCCGCCTACGCGCAGGCCCGGGGGCCTTGACGGGGCGGGCCCGGATACGGCCCGTGGAAAACCTCCTTTTTACATGCAAGGGGCTTTCCTTTGCTTGTTTTGGCCCGGTTTCTCCACCCTAGGCTCGACAGGGGCCTTCGAATGCGTTTTCAACGCAAGCGAGTTGCCCGCGTCGCTCAGTTGGAGCCGCTTAACCCCGGCACCCTTTGTGACGCGAGACTCTCGCGTTCTTGTATACCCGAGTTTCGGTCCGCGTTCGTCACGGTGCGAGCAAAGCAAATGCATAGGGGATGTTATTCGCTTTAAAAACGCCGGGTCGGGCGCGGGCCGTCTTCGTTTTGAGCCTTCGTGACCCGGCTCCGCGTCGTTCCTGGGACAAGCCGTCCGACCCCTGTCACACCCTTGGTTCAGGCTTCCCTCTGATTCGTCCTTTCGGCGCTCTGGCGCGCCCCGTGCAAACGGGTTCCGTATGAATCCCGAGACCCTTACCCAGATGTCGCGCACGGCGCTGTCCGAGGCCCAGGCCATCGCCCGCCGCCACGGCCACGCCGAGGTCGATTCGTGGCACCTCCTGCTCGCTTTGCTCGGCCAGGAAAACGGCATCGTGCCCGGCCTTGTCGACAAGGCCGGCCTCACCGTCTCCGCGCTGCAACTCGCCGCCGAGCGCGAGGTCGAGCGCCTGCCCCGCGTCTCCGGCAGCGCCGACACCTCGAAGGTCTTCGTCACCCAGGCAGTCAACGACACCCTCACCCGCGCCGAGGACGAGGCGAAAAAACTCAAGGACGAGTTCGTCTCCACCGAGCACCTCTTCCTCGGCCTCGTCGAGGTCGCCAAGCCCGACGCCTTCGCCAAATACCTCAAATCCTTCGGCCTCGATCGCGCCCGCGTGCTTACCGCACTCAAAGCCACCCGCGGCAGCCAGCGCGTCACCTCCGACAATCCCGAGGCCACCTACGACGCCCTCGCCAAATACGGCACCGATCTCTGCGCCCAGGCCCGCAAGGGCAAGATGGACCCGGTCATCGGCCGCGACGACGAGATCCGCCGCGCCATCCGCATCCTCTCGCGAAAGACCAAAAACAACCCCGTCCTCATCGGCGAACCCGGCGTCGGCAAGACCGCCATCGTCGAGGGCCTCGCCCAGCGCATCGTGCGCGGCGACGTGCCCGAAGGCCTGAAGGACAAGACCGTCTACGCCCTCGACATGGGCGCGCTCATCGCCGGTGCCAAATACCGCGGCGAGTTCGAGGAGCGTCTCAAGGCCGTGCTCGCCGAGGTCAAATCCTCCGACGGTCGCATCCTGCTCTTCATCGACGAGCTTCACACCATCGTCGGCGCCGGCAAGACCGACGGCGCGATGGACGCCGGCAACCTCCTCAAGCCGATGCTCGCGCGCGGCGAGTTGCACTGCATCGGCGCGACCACGCTCGACGAGTATCGCAAATACATCGAGAAGGACGCCGCCCTCGAGCGCCGCTTCCAGCCCGTGCAGGTCGACCCGCCTTCGACCGAGGACGCGATCTCCATCCTCCGCGGCCTCAAGGAGCGCTTCGAGCTGCACCACGGCGTGCGCATCCAGGACAACGCTCTCGTCTCCGCCGTCACGCTTTCCGAGCGCTACATCGCCGATCGCTTCCTCCCCGACAAAGCCATCGACCTGATCGACGAGGCCTGCGCGCTCATCCGCACCGAGATGGACAGCGCCCCGCATGAACTCGACGCCCTCCAGCGCCGCGTCCTCCAGCTCGAGATCGAGCAGGCCGCGCTGAAACTCGAGAAGGACACGGCCTCCAAAGCCCGCCTCGAAGCCCTTAACAAGGAACTCGCCGACGCCAAGGAGCAGGCCGCCGGCCTCCGCGCCAAATGGGACGCCGAAAAAGCCGCGGTCGAACGCGTCCGCAAGGTCCGCGGCGACCTCGACGCCGCCCGCATCGAGCTCGAAAAAGCCGAGCGCGCCTACGACCTCAACAAGCTCGCCGAGCTCCGCCACGGCCGCATCCCGCAGCTCGAGGCCGAGCTCAAGAAGCTCGAGGCCGCCTCCGCCCAGACCGAGCTTTTCAAGGAGGAGGTCAGCGCCGAGGAGGTCGCCGGCATCGTCGCCAAATGGAGCGGCATCCCCGTCACCCGCCTCGTCGAAAGCGAGCGCGAGAAACTCCTGCGCCTCGGCGACACGCTTCACAACCGCGTGATCGGCCAGGACGAGGGCGTGCAACTCGTCAGCGAGGCCATCCTCCGCGCCCGCGCCGGCATCAAGGACCCGCGACGCCCTGTCGGCAGCTTCCTCTTCCTCGGCCCCACCGGCGTCGGAAAGACCGAACTGGCGAAGACGCTCGCCGAGACGCTTTTCGACAGCGAGGCCGCGCTCGTGCGCATCGACATGTCCGAATACATGGAGAAGCACGCCGTCGCCCGCCTCATCGGCGCGCCTCCGGGCTACGTCGGCTACGACGAGGGCGGCCAGCTCACCGAGGCCGTGCGCCGCAAGCCCTACGCCGTGGTCCTCTTCGACGAGGTCGAGAAGGCCCACCCGGATGTATTCAACGTATTGCTACAAGTCCTCGACGACGGCCGCATCACCGATTCGCAGGGCCGCACCGTCGATTTCAAGAACACCGTCATCATCCTCACCTCGAACCTCGGTTCGCGCCACCTGCTCGAAGGCGTGACCGGCGACACGATCCCCGAGGCGGTGCGCGAGGCCGTGTTCGCCGATCTCCGGAAATCCTTCCGCCCGGAGTTCCTGAACCGCATCGACGAGACGATCCTCTTCAAGCCGCTCACGCTCGACGAAATCACCCGCATCGTGGACCTCCTCGTGGCCGACCTGAACAAGCGCCTCGTCGAGCGCCGCGTCACCGTGGAGTTCGACAAGAAGGCGAAGGAGTGGGCCGCGGAGAAGGGCTACGACCCGGTCTTCGGCGCGCGCCCGCTCAAGCGCTTCCTGCAACGCCACGTCGAAACGAAGCTCGCCCGCGCCCTCGTCGCCGGCGAGGTCGCCGACGGATCGACGGTTAAATTCACGGTGATTAAGGATGAATTTGCAATGAAATCTTAAAAAGCAGGGAAACGGTTGATTGTTTTAAGGGGATTGTCAGGGTGAGGCCATGAAAATCACCGTGGAACTCGACGATGCGACCTTGAGCGAGCTCATGGCCGTGACCAACGAGCGCAAAAAAGGCCCGGCCGTCGCGCAGGCGGTGGAGGAGTTTTTGAAGCGCAGGAAGGCCCGTGAGTTTGGCCGCCTCCTCATGGAGGGCGCCTTCGACTATCCCGCTCCGACTGCGGAGGAAAAGGCGCGGCAGGATTCCTGAGCCCGCGCCATGGTTCTGATCGATTCCTCCGTCTGGATCGAGGCGGCGCGCCGCCAGGGCGATCTCGCCACGAAGGTCGCCTTGCGCGCCCTGCTCGACGAATACGAAGCCGCTTGGTGCTCGCCGGTGAAGCTCGAGGTGCTGGGCGGTGCGCGACGCGAGGAGCGCCGGGCCTTGGAGATGTTTTTCGGTGTCATCCCCTACGTGGCTTGCGGCGAGGCGGAGTGGGAGGCGGCCAAGGCGCTCGCTTGGCGGGCGCGCGAGGCGGGGCATACCTTGCCCTCGAACGACCTGCTGATCTCGGCCACGGCGGCGGCGCGGGGCTGGCGGGTGTTCTCGCGTGACGCTCATTTTGCTACGCTTGCCGCCCTTGGCGGCGCGACCCTCTACCAACCCGGCTACGGCGGCAGTTATCAAGGCGACGTGGAAGGTTGAGGGAGCCGGAGCTTCGGGGCGCGCGTGTTTTTCCCGTTTGCTTCGCGACGGGGAGGGCCGCATGGGTCTTCGTTCCTTCTTTCCCATGAGCCTCGACGCGCCCACGCCCGTGTCCGTTTTCGATGCCGCCTCGCTGCGGTTTGGCATCGTCGCGGCCCGCTTCAACGCCGCCCTCGTCGACGCGCTCGTGACCCGCGCCACCGCGACGCTCGTGGCCGCCGGCGTGCCCGCCGCCTCGGTCGAAGTGGTGCGCGTGCCCGGCTCGCACGAGGTTCCCTGGGCCGCCCAGCGTCTCGCCGCGACCGGCCGTTTCCATGCGGTGATCGCGCTCGGCGTCCTCATCGCCGGCGACACCAACCACCACGAGATGGTCGGCGACGCGGTGGCGCACGCGCTCATGCGCGTCTCCCTCGACACCGGCGTGCCCGCGATCAACGGCGTGGTCGTCGTCAACACCCGCGAGCAGGCCGAGGTCCGCACCATCGGCAAATACGACCGCGGCGCGGAGTTCGCCGCCGCCGCCCTTGAAATGGCCGCGCTCCACAAGAGCCTGTCCTGAACCTTTTCCGAGATGAGCAACAAAGCCCTTTTCGCCCAGCGTCGCGACGGTCGCGTGGCCGCCCTCCAGTATCTCTATTCCTGGAGCCTTAACCGCCCCGAGCATATTTCGCCCGACCTGGCCCTTTTCTTCGAGAATCTCCAGGTTGCGGACGGCAAGCCCCGCGAGCACTACGCCTTCGGCGAGGAGCTGATCCACGGCGTGATCGAGCATTGCGACGAAATCGACGGACGCATCCGCGGCCTCGCCCAGAACTGGGACTTCGACCGCATCGCGCGCATCGACCTCGCGATCCTGCGCCTGGCGATTTTCGAGATGGTCCATCGCAAGGACATCCCGCCCGTCGTCTCGATCAACGAGGCCATCGACCTGTCGAAACAGTTCTCCAATCTGGACGCGAAGCGCTTCATCAACGGCATCCTCGACAAGCTCAAGGACCAGGTCGGCCGCGACGCGCGCAAGGTGACCTGAATTTTAGGAACCACGAAATTCACGAAATTCACGAAAGACGGAAAGCCGGTTTGGTTTTCGTGTATTTCGCGCCTTTCGTGGTTTTGAACCATGTTCGGCCTCTTCAAGAAATTTAAGGACGGTCTCGCCAAGACCGTCGCCGCCATCGCCGGGAAAACGCGGTCGCTCTTCGGCGGACGCAAGATCGACGCCTCGTCGCTCGACGAGTTGGAGGAGGCGCTCATCACCGCCGACTTCGGCGTCGAGACGACCGACGAGATCCTGAAGGAGATCAAGGAGGCCTACCGGAAAGACCCCGAGTTGAAGGGCAAGCAGGCCGCCGAGCTCGGCGCCGCGGTGCTTCAGCGCGTGCTCGCCGGCGGCGCCGGCCTGCCGGTGCTCGAGAAGCGCGCCGACGGTTCGCCCGCCGTCATCGTCATGATCGGCGTCAACGGCTCGGGCAAAACCACCACGACCGCCAAGCTCGCCTGGGCGCTTCAGCAACAGGGCAAGTCCGTGCTCGTGGCCGCCTGCGACACCTTCCGCGCCGCCGCCGTAGAGCAGCTCAAGACCTGGGCCGAACGCCTCCAGCTCGACATCGTTTCCAGCCACACCGGCGCCGACGCCGCGGCGGTGGCCTATGACGCGCTCCAAGCCGGCAAGAGCCGCGGCAAGGACGTCGTCATCATCGACACCGCCGGACGCCTGCACACCAAGAGCAACCTCATGGAGGAGCTCGCGAAGATCCGCCGCGTGCTGCAAAAGCTCGACCCGAGCGCGCCGCATTTCTCGTGGCTCGTGGTGGACGGCTCGCTCGGCAGCAACTCGATCGAGCAGGCGCGCGTGTTTCACCAGAGCTTCGGCCTGACCGGCCTCGTCGTCACCAAGCTCGACGGCACCAGCCGCGGCGGCGCGGTGGTGGGCATCTGGCGCGCGCTGAAGTTGCCGATCCACTACGTCGGCCTCGGCGAGCAAAAGGAAGACCTGCAACCCTTCGACCCCGAGGCCTACGCCAAGGCGGTCTTCGGGCTGGAGGGCTGAACCGGCCCGGCAAGCCCGACCCGCGGTCGGCCCTGCATCACGGATTTCCGGGCGGCGGCAGGTCGCGCGCGCGCTTTAGATACGCGCCGCGTTTGAGCGGCTTGGGCGTGTTGGCGTCCTCGGCGGTGGCGCGGATCTGCTTCAGCTCGTCGAACTGCTTCGGCGACATGAGGCGTCGCGGCACGCGCTTGGCGGCCTCGTCGATCAGGCGGTCCCACAGCTCGGACGTGATCGGCTCGAGCGGTTCCCAGGGCTGGTGATGGCCCTGTTTGCGCGTCCATACGACCTCGCCGCCGTGAAATTCGGCGAGCACCTGGTATTTGCCTTCTTCGGGGTCGCGGACCCACCAGCCGAATTCCATTGCCATGATGTCCGCGGATAAAGGCCGGCCGCGCGGCGCGAGCGAGCGCAAAGCGGGCTTGCCGGGGCGCGAGCGCGGCGGCGGCATGGCGACATGCTCCGCTTTTCGTCTTTTCGCGCGATCTTCGCCGCGGTCCTGCTCCTCGGCGCCGGGACGGGCCGTCTGGCCGCCGATCTGGCGGAGGACATCGCGCGCGTCAGCGTCGAGGCCGCCGGCGGGGCGAAGGCGCACGAGGCCTTGCGCTCGTTTCGCGCCTCCGGGGTCACCCGGGTGGGCGGGCGGGAGGCGAGCTTCATCCTGCATGCCGCGCGCCCGAATCTTTTGAAGATCGAATCGCTGGGCGACCGGGCGAATCTGGTGCGTTCCTTCGACGGCGTGCACGCCCCGTGGAAACGCGTCGGGCTGCTCGGGGCTCCGCGGCGCCTGGGCGAGGCCGAGGAGCGCGAGTTTTTGCGCGAGGCGGACTACGAGCAGCCGCTTTACGACTGGGCGGCGCGCGGCGTCGGCCTCGATTTCGCCGGCGCGACGGAGGTCGATGGACGGCCCTGCCAGAAGTTGCTGGCCGTTTTCCAGCATACGCGGATCGTGACGCTTTATGTCGACGACGCGACCCATCTGGTGGTCCGGCGCGACGAAAGGAGACGGCTCAAGGGCGGGCGCGAGGTGCTCGTCGAGACGCGTTTCGACGATTATCGGGAAACGGCCGGAGTCCTTCTCCCGCGGCGCATCCGCACGATCGTCGACGGCGAGCCGACGGACGAGACGCTCATCGAGGCGATCAACCCCAACCCGGATTTGCCGGCGGATTTTTTCAGCCCGCCCGCGCCGGACTGGCCGAAGCGTTGATTTCGGCGGCCGGGGCTCCGCGCTTGCCAGCACCTCGGCGCGCCCGCGAGGCTGCCCGTATGGCCCTCTTCGGTTCCCTCTCCACCGTGCGCGCGCAGATCGCGTCGTCGCCGGCCTTCGAAATCGCCTTCGACTATGTCGCGCGCTGCCTGACCCCGGGCTCGCCCGAAGCCGCGCGCATCGCGGTCGTGCCGGTGGGCAAGACCGAGCGGATCGAGCTGGGGCGGGATGTTTTCGCGCTCGAGCAGGCCTACGAGGCCAAGCCGCCGACGGAGGGCAAGTGGGAGGGCCACGAGCGTCACATCGACGTGCAGGTCGTGGTCTCCGGCCGCGAGCTGATGGGCGTGATCGAGGCCTCGGCGCTGACGCTGACGGAGGATCACCGCGCCGAGCGCGACCTGATGTTTTTCGCCCCGGCCGAGGGCGGCTCGACGCTCAAGGTCGGCCCCGGCGGCGTGGCGGTCTTTTTCCCCGCCGACGGGCACATGCCCTCGCTCGCGGACGGCGCGCCCGCGGTGGTGCGCAAGACGGTGGTGAAGGTTCCGGTCTCCGGCGCGGCGCGCGGCGCCTGATCCGCCCGCCCTCCTTCGGGACACGCGCGCCGTGAACTACCGCCACCACTACCATGCGGGCAATTTCGCCGACGTGCTGAAGCACGCGGTGCTGTTGCGCCTCCTCGCCGGCCTTCAGGCGAAGGAAAGGGGTATCCTTTATCTTGATACGCACGCGGGTCGCGGCGGCTACGATCTCTCCGCGGCGGCCGGCGGCCTGACGCGTCCGCGCGCGCCGGAGTGGCCGGCGGGGATCGGGCGGCTGTGGTCGCGCCGGGATCTGCCGCCCGCGCTCGCCGACTACGTCGCGGCGGTGCGCGCCTTCGACGGCGAGGCGCGGGCGCGGGCCGGGGCGGCGGAGAGCCCGGACGGACCGCGCTTTTATCCGGGATCCCCGCGCCTCGCGCAGGCGAGGCTGCGGCCGCAGGACCGGGCGGTGTTTTGCGAGCGACAGCCGGAGGAGGCGGCCGCGCTGGCGGAGGAATTCGCCGGCCTGAGACGCGTCTCCGCGCAGACCATGGACGGCTACGCGGCGCCTCGGGCGATGCTGCCGCCACCTGAGCGACGGGCGTTGGTGTTGATCGATCCGCCCTTCGAGGCGCAGGACGAATGGGCGCGGATCGTGGATACCTTGGGCGAGGGGCTGCGGCGCCTGCCGGCCGGCACTTTCGCGGTGTGGTATCCGTTGACCCAGCGTGCGAGGGTGGACGCCTTCTATCGCGACCTGCTGCGCATCAAGGACCTGCCTCCCTGCTTCACGACGGAGCTTTTGATCGGCGGCGAGGGTTCGGAGCTGAAACTTTGGGGCTGCGGCGTGCTGGTCGTGAATCCGCCCTGGGGCTCGGCCGGGCCCTTGGGCGAGCTCGCCGCTTGGCTGGCTCCCGTGCTGGCCCAGGCGGCCGGTGCGGCGGGTGGGGTGCATTGGCTGGTGCCGGAAAAATAATTCCACTTCGTTTGGGGTGGAATTACTTATCGTTGGCCTTGCGTCTTTCCCACTACGTAGTTGGTTTACTTAACAAAGCCGATGACCCGCCCAGCCAAATCTTCCGAGGACACTCCCGCCCCAAGTTCCGCCGACATCGCGCTGTGCACGCGAGTCGTGATAGTCGAGGATGATCCGGTTTATCGGCAGTTCGTTCGTCAGGTGCTCAAGAAGATCGACGGAGTGGAGCTCGTGGCGGAATGCGCGACGGGTCAGGAGGGCATCGACATGTGCGTGCGTGCCAAGCCGCAGGCGCTGCTGCTCGATCTTGTGCTGCCCGACATGCAGGGCGTCGAGGTCATCAAGACGCTGCGTCACGAGCTGCCCCACCTGGTGGTGCTCCTGCTCACCGCGCATCCCAGCAACGATCTTCCGCGCGAGCTCCTCAAGCTCGGCGTCCAAGGCTTCGCGGACAAGACCGCGACGGCCACCGATCTCACCAAGACCATCCGCAGCGTGTTGGCCGGCGGCCTCAGCTATACCAGCGTGGCCGGCATCGCGCCGCCGACGGTCGAGCGTCCGATCAGCCTCCCCGGGCATGCGGAGAACGTGAAGCCCGACGTGCTCACGCCGCGCGAGCGTGAGATCGCCGCGCTCGTGACCGGCGCGATGTCCTCGAAGGAAGTCGCGGCCAAGCTCGGGCTCAGCACACGCACGGTGGAAAAGCACCGCGCCAACATCTACGCCAAGCTTGGCGTGCGCGACGTCGTGGGCCTCACCCGCTGGTGCATGTATCACGGCCTGTTGAGCTGATACGCTTACGCCCGTCGGTTTCTCGCGAACGAGTCCCGAAGCCCGCTTCCTTTCCGGAGCGGGCTTCGGCTTTTTATCCACGCGGATATCCTGGCGGGCACGGACGCGGCACCGCAGGCGTCTTGGATCCAGGCGCGGGTTTCGGTGGGGGCGCCGACCCCAACGGCGTCGCTCAGGGCAGCGCGACGATTCCGGCGCGGCGATTGTTGGCGAGGTTCTGGTCCCGCGACGCCGTCGAGAGCTGCGAGCTGACGACGAGGCTGCCGCCCGCGTCGCGACGATCCGAGCCGACGGGAATGGTCACGGTGGTCGAGGCGCCGGGCGCGAGCTCGGCCAGGGTCCGGGTGCTCACCGCGTTGTCGAGGCCGACCGCGAGCTTGAGTCCGGACACCGTGTTCGCCCCGCGGTTTTGCACGACGATGGACACGGTGCCGGTGGCGGCGTCGTAGCTTTGGCTGGAGATGGCGGGATCGACGCGGGACGCGTTGGACGCGTCCATCGCCCAGCCGAGGTTGAGGGTGCCGTTGCCGTAGTCGGGGTCCGAGCCCGCGACGCCGCCGTCGTTCGCGTGGGTGGCGAGGATGTCGGCGGCCTCGATCGCCGAGAGCCCGGGGTTCTGCGAAAGCACGGCGGCGATGGCGCCCGAGACCACGGGGGCGCTGGCCGAGGTGCCGCTGAAGCTGGTGCGCGTGCCGGCGAGGCCGGCGGTCTGGAGCGCGTAGCCGGGCGCGGTGAGCTGAAGTCCGTCGCCCGAGTTGGAGAAAATGGCCTGCACGCCCGTGGCGTCGGTGGCGCCGACGGAGACGACGCCCGCGTAGGCGGCGGGCCAGGCGAGACGGGCGGCCTGGTCGTTTCCGGAGGAGGCGACGACGGCGACCCCGGCGGCGAGGGCCTCCTCGATGGCGGCCCCCAGGACGGACGAGGTGGCGTAGCCGCCGAGGCTGATGTTGATCACCTGCGCGCCCGCGCCGAGGGCCGCGTAGATGCCCTGGGCGACGGAGAAGGCGTCGCCGGAGCCGTCGGCGCCGGTGACGCGCACGCTCAGCACTTCGGCGGAGGGCGCGACGCCGCGGGCGTCGGCGGAGGCGCCGGCGACGAGGGCGGCCACGGAGGTGCCGTGCGCGCCGTCCTCGCCGGAGGAGGTGACTCCGTATCCGATGTCCAGATACCGAAGCCGGCTCCCGAGCGTGGAGTCGGGAGAGGCGCCGCCGTCGAGGACGGCGACCAGGACGCCCCGGCCCCAGGCGGACGTGTCGGCGCCGGCGCCGACGCCGAGGACGGCGAGGAGATTTTCGCCCACCGGGACGGCGGCGCGCGCGGCGCGCTCCTCGGCGGGGGGCGTGGAGGAGAGAAGGGGATTGGCGCCCACGGAGGCGTAGTCGGCGACGTTGCCGGCGAGTTCGCCGGCGAGACCGGCGTAGTCGCCGACGCGGACGCGCACGGCGCGGAGCGCGTCGATCTTGCCGATCACCTCGAGTCCTGCGGCGCGCGCGCGCTCGAGAAAACGACGGTAGGCGTCGGCGTCCTTGAAGGTGAGGACGGCCTCGTTCGCGCGCAGGCCGGGGCGGTTGAGCCGCGTGCGGAGGGTGGCGGCGATTTTTTCGAGGGCGGCGGAGTCGGCCGCGGCGGCGAGCCAGTCGTCCTCCGCGTCCTCGGCTCCGGCGGGGCCGACGGCGGGCGATGTGGCGAGATCGGGGGCGAGATTCGAAGGCGCCGGACCGTCGGCGGGCGGCATGGAGAACCAAAAGGCCGCGCCCAAGCCGGTGGCGGCGAGGAGGATCGCGAGGGCGAGCGGGCGGTGGAGGCGGTCGAGCATGGTGGCGGGATCGAACATGGAGACGGGCGCGGCCGGGGCAAGTTACCCGGACGGACGCGGCCGGCGCGGCGTGGAAAGCGATGGATTCCCCGTGGCGGAGCGACCAAGGTGGGCCGATGAACCTCCCGTCCTTGTCGAGCCGGTCCCTCGTTTCGTTCCTTCGCGGCCTGATCTTCGTCGCGCTTTGCTCGGCGGCGGCGCATGCGGCCGAAATCTACAAGATCGGCGACACGCTGGAGGCTTTCGAGACCAAGGACGCCAAAGAAGGCGCCTTCGCCTATGCGCCGGGAAAGCTGGCCTGTCTGATCGTGAGCTACGAGATGTCTCCGGGCAAGGCGGTGAACGGCTACCTCGCGCAGAAGCCGTCGGACTATCTGGAGACGCACGGCGCCGCTTTCATGGCCAATATCCACGGCATGCCGGCGATCGGGCGCTTTTTCGCGCTGCCCAAGATGAAGCGTTATCCGCACCGCATCCTGCTCGCCGACTCGGACACCTTGCTCGAGCGGCATCCGGTCAAGGACGGGCGGGTGACGGTTTTCTCCTTCGACGCGAAGGGCGTGATCACCGCGATCCGCCAGCTCGATCCGGAGAAGGAGTTGGACACGCTCTTTTCGGGCGCGACGGCTACTCCCTAGCCGGCGTGGACGGGCCGCGAGCTCAGCGCGCGGGGGCTTCGCGCAGCAGGGCCTCGAGATCCAGCGGGCGGGTGAACATGGCCAGTTCTCCGGCGGCGTCTCGCGGCCACTCGGCGGGAGGGCGGTCGCGGTAAAGCTCGACGCCGTTTTGGTCGGGGTCGCGCAGGTAGATCGCCTCGCTCACGCCGTGGTCGGCCGCGCCTTCGAGGGCGATCCCCGCCTCGACCAGGCGGCGGAGGGCGTCGGCCAGCGTCGCGCGATCGGGATAGAGGATGGCGGTGTGGTAGAGGCCGGTGCATCGGGCGGGGGCCGGGCCGCCGCCCAGGCTTTCCCACGTGTTTAGGCCGATGTGGTGGTGATAACCGCCCGCGGAGACGAAGGCGGCTTGCGCGCCGAAGCGTTGCATGAGCCGGAAGCCGAGCACCCCGCAATAGAAGTCGAGGGAGCGCTGGAGGTCGGCGACCTTGAGGTGGACGTGGCCGATGCGGACCGCGGGCGAGAGAGTGGACATGCGCCGATCGTGGGCGTCTTCGTGGAAAAGGCGAAACGAGCTTCTGTTTGGATCGCGACGGTTTTTCCGCGTCGCGGGCGACGTCCGCGCCGCAAAATCTCGGGGCGCGGCGCGAGAGGCGCCGCGGCGATGGGCCGCGAGGTCTGGCTTCGTGCGATGAGGCCGATGACAGGCGGGATGTTTGCGCGGATCGCGGAGGACGGCGCGGTGGCTCAGGACGTGGCGGTAGCGTGCGCGGGGCACGACCCCTCAGGCCCGGAGTCCTCGCCTCCGTCCTGCCCGCGCCCGGTTGTGCTTCCGGTGCCGCTCATGCTGGGTTTGAGAACACCGCCTGGTGCTACTCCGTTAACGTCATGTAGAGGCCGGGGGGCTGCGTCCCCCTGCGGATCACGAAAGGCGGACAGAGCGGTCCGCCCTCCATCGGACCACATCCGCCCCTTCCGGGAATCTCAACGGAGTGGTGCTAGTTCGCAGGCAGGGCGGCGATGAGGGTGTCGGCTAGCTTCGAGACGTCGTCGCTGAGGATCGCGGCGAGGGCGGCGTAGTCGCCCTCCTGCCACTTGGTCTCGGGCGCCTCGAAGACCTCGCGAAGCAGGACCTCGCCGCCGTCCGCACCCGGCCGGTCGCCGACGCGCACGATCTCGACGGCGCACGCGAAGCTGGCGACGGCCTTGCCGTCGGGGCGGACCCGGCCTTCGCAGCGCAGGACGGAGACGGACACGTCGACGTCGCGCGCGACGTCAAAGGGATAGGGCTGGGGGAAGACGCGGGCCACGCGGTCGGAGACGTGGAGCCGGGCGACAAGCATGCGGTTGATGCCGTTGGCGAGCGGCTCGGCCCAGCGGGCGTAGTCGCGGTAGTCGATCTCGTTGTCGCCGCGGCGGACGATCATGGATTTGGCGTCGAGGTAGGGGGCGATCTGGACGGAGCGGAGCCCGACCTTGAGCCGGCCTTGCTTGACTCCGGCATCGAGGGGGCCGGAGGAGGCACCGGTGAGCACGTAGTGCCGGGTCGGGTCGGGCTCGGGCTTGGGCAGAAGGCTGCAACCGGAGAGAGCCGAGGCGAGAACGAGGGCGGCGGACAGGAGGGGCGCGCGGCGGGCGGCGGAGAAAAGAGGCATGGCGGCGTCGGATTTTTTAACGCGGAGGCGCGGGTGGAGGATCGTGGCGGAGGCGGCCGGTTTTATTTTTTCGCGTCGGTCGCGCGGCCGCTGAGGAGGGCGTTGGGGTTGCGCTCGAGGAAGTCGGCGAGGCGGGCGACGGCGGCGGAGGCCTCGCCGAGGCGGGCGAAGGCCTTGGAGGCGTCGTCGCCGAGGTATTGCTGGGCGTTGATGAAGCGCTTCATGACGGTGGTGGTGTCGGTGAGCTGGCGCATGGCGGCGCGGGCGTCCTGGATGGCGAGGTTGAACTGTTCCGCCCCGGGGCCGGCGTTTTTCTCCAGGTCGGCGAGGACGCGGTCGAGGCGGGCGGAGGCGGAGGCGGCGTTCGCCAGGACGGCCTTGAGCTCGGGGGAGTCGGCGAGGGCGCGGACGGAGCGGCCGGCGTCGGCCCATTCGCGGGAGACGGAGGCGAGGTCGGCGGCCTTCACCTGGGCGCGGGTTTCGGCGAGCAGGGATCGGACCTCGGCGGCGAGGCCGGGGAAGTCGACGCCCTTCAGGTTGGTGAGGATCTCCTCGAGGCTGCGCATGAACTCGGCGCTCTTCGAGGGGATGGCGGGCATCTCGAGGTAGGTGGAGGCGAGCTTGTCGTTGCGGCGCGCGGGATAGAGGGCGGGGTCGTAGAAATCGAGTTCCACGTAGAGGAGTCCGGTGGCGTAGCCGATGACGCCGAGCTGGGCGCGGAGGCCGGCGTCGATCAGGTGCTGCAACTCGTCGCGGTCGGAGACGTCGACCGGGTTGCCGAGGCCGTCGGCGACGACGTCGCGGGAGAGTTCGCAGACGACCGCGACGAGCGAGCCGGACTCGTCGGATCCGGCGGCGTGGGGGATGGCGCGGACGTTGAGGCCGACGACGCGTCCGATGCGCACGCCGCGGAATTTGACGGGCGAGCCGTTGTCCAGGCCGTGGATGCTCTCGTCGAAGTAGACGATGAAGCGCTCGGGCTTGGAGAAGAAGCTGACGCCGCCGAAGGAGAACAGGGCGACGGCGCCGAGGAGAAGGGCGCCGAGGACGAAGAGGCCGACGACGGTGGGGCTGACTTTGGTCTTCACGGAGAGTGGGCGGGAGGCGGAGATGGCGGAGGCGGAGGGGCCGGCGGGGCCGACGATTTCGAGGAAGGCGGGTCAGCGGGCGGGACGGGCGGCGGAGCCGTCGCCGGTTTCCCCGGGGCGGGCGCCCCGGTGAAGGAACTCGCGCACGCGTTCGTCAGGCGAGGCGAGGGCGAGTTCCCGGGGATCGCCGGCGGCGATGGCGCCGCGCGCGGATTTGTCGAGCATGAGGACGCGGTCGGCTACGCCGAAGATGGAGTCGAGCTCGTGGGAGACGACGACGCAGGTGGTGCCGAGGAGCTCGCGGATCTGGAGGATGAGCTCGTCGAGCTTGCGCGAGGTGACGGGGTCGAGGCCGGCGGAGGGCTCGTCGAAGAAGACGATGGCGGGATCGAGGGCGAGGGCGCGGGCGAGGCCGGCGCGTTTTTTCATGCCGCCGGAGATTTCGGACGGGTAGTAGTTTTCGTAGCCGGCGAGGCCGACCTGGGAGAGCTTGAAGGCGGCGAGCTCGGCGCGTTCGGAGGCGGTGAGCGTGGTGTATTCCTCGAGGGGAAGGGCGACGTTTTCGAGGAGGGTGAGGGAGCTCCAGAGCGCGCCGCTCTGGTAGAGGACGCCGAAGCGGCGGAGGAGGTTGCGGCGCTGGACGGCGCCTGCCTCGAGGAAGGATTCTCCAAAAAAGCGGACGTCGCCGGCGGTGGGGCGGTTGAGGCCGACGAGGTGGCGGAGAAGCGTGCTTTTTCCGCAACCGGAGCCCCCGATGATGAAGAAGATCTCTCCCCGGCGGACGGAGAAACGCAGGTCGCGCAGAATGGGCTCCGCGCCGTAGCCGCAATCGATGCCGAGGACCTCGATGGCGGGCTCGGCCCCGGGGCGGCGGAAGGTGTCGGGCGATTGACGGGAGGCGACCATGGCTCAGATGCCGAGGATGTTGAAGGCGACGGCGAAGAAGGCGTCGGCGAGGATGATGAGCAGCAGGGCCATGACGACGGCCGAGGTGGCGGCGCGGCCGACGCCGGCGGAGCTGCGTTCCGCGAGGAGGCCGCGATGGCAGCCGGCGAGGCCGACCAGGACGCCGAAGGCGGCGGACTTGATGATGCCGGAGGCGACGTCGGAGAGGTCGATGGCCGAGATGGTCTGCACCCAGTAGGCGGCCGGCGGGATGTCGAGGACGCCGAGCGCGACGAACATGCCGCCGAGGATGCCCATGAAGTTCGAATAGAGCGTGAGCAGGGGCAGCATCAGCGCGAGGGCGGCGAGCTTCGGGATGACGAGAAAGTCCACGGGCCGGATGCCGAGCGTCTCGAGGGCGTCGATCTCGTCGTTGGCGCGCATGTTGCCGAGCGTGGCGGCGAAGGCGGCGCCGGTGCGGCCGGCGAGGATGACGGCGGTCATCATGGCGCCCATCTCGCGGACCATGGACAGGCCGACGGCGTCGGCGACGTAGATGTCGGCGCCGAACTGGCGCATGAGCACGGCCGCCTGGTAGGCGAGGATGAGGCCGACGAGCAGGCCGATGAGGCTGACGATGGGCAGCGCCATCGCGCCGCACTGCTGCATCTCCTCGAGGCAGTCGCGGAGGCGGAATTTATTCGGGTTTTTGAAAAGAAACACCGAGCTGATCACGCATTCCCCGATGAAACGGGCGATCTCGCGGGTGATGTTCCAGACCTCGGTGGCGGCGAGGCCCACCGCCGCGACCAGATCGAGCGAACGGTCGGCGGGGCGCGCTTTTTCACAGGCCTTGGTGAATTGGGCCAGCATCCCGCGCATCGACTCCGGCAGGGCGCCCAGTTCGCAGGGGATGTCGATCGACTCGGCCCAGGTGCGGACCTCGTGGACGAAAAGAAGGAGCGAGCTGTCCCAGTCACGAAGATCGCGGGCGAGCTCGATTCGCATGCGCGTCGGCCGATGGGCGAGCCGCGACGGGAACCAGTCGGGTTTCTCGCAGGTGACCCGCCAGGCCCCGCCCAGGACGACGCGTAGCTCCTCCGGCGTCTCTTCGACGCGCACCTCGGCCGCGGAGGGCGGGACGACGGGCAAGGCGTGATTTTCCGGACGCGACATCGCGCCGACATTGGGCGGGCAGGACGCGCCGGCGCAACCGATTCGTTGATCGGGCGGTCGGGGCGGCCTGCGCCGCGAAGCCGCAGGCGGCGGGAACGAAGGCTGGCGCGGGTCGGCGGCCGGGGGAGGTTTAGCCTCTTGGGCCTAATGGGTTGCGCTTCTTTGGCTAAACGCGCCCTTGCGCTTCCCCGGGGGGGGCGTGCTCCAATGCGGCATGACCGCGCGTTTCCGCACCGTGCTCTTCGATCTCGATGGCACGCTTCTCGACCACTTTTCGGCGATCCATCGCTCGCATTCCCATGTGCGGCGTCATTACGGGCTGCCGGAGGCGACGCGCGACGAGGTGATGCGCGCGATCGGCGGCGGGCTGCCCGAGGCCTTGAAGAAAACGCTCGGGCCTTCGCACGCCCACCGGCTGGAGGAGGCCATGCCGGTGTATCGGGAGTATTGGGACCGCACGATGCTGGACGACGCGGTGCTGTTTCCAGGCGCGCTGGAGCTCCTGCGCGAGCTGAACGCGGCCGGCGCGAAGTGCGCGGTGTTCACCAACAAGCACGGCCCCTCGGCGCGCCGCGTGTGTTCGCACCTCGGGCTCGATCCGCTGATCGCGGGCGTCTTTGGCGCGACCGACACGCCCTGGCTGAAGCCGCAGCCGGAGTTCGCCGCCCACGTGTTGGAAAAGCTCGGCGCGGAGGCGATCTCGACCGCGTTGGTCGGCGACTCGCCCTGGGATGTCGAGGCGGCGAAGCGGGCGCGCTTCGGCGGGGGCTTCATGGTGACGACCGGCACGCACGGCGAGGCCGAGCTGCGTGCGCACGGAGCCGGGCACGTGGCGCCGGGGCTGGTTGACCTTAGGCCCTGGCTGTTCTCGGTTTCGGGCCGCTAACCCGTCCCGCCGCACGACCTTGGCCAACGCCTCCTCCAATCGCCCCCCGCCCGACGCGCTCACCGGCGTGCTCGAGCGCATCGTGTTCCTCAACGAGGAGAACCACTACACGATCGCGGACTTCCGCCCGGACGATGCCGACGACAAGGTCACCATCGTCGGCGCGCTGCCCGGCGTGCAGTGCGGCGAGACCCTGCATCTCCAGGGCGTGTGGACGACGCACTCGCAGCACGGCTCGCAGTTCAAGGTGGAGCGCTTCCGCAGCGAGCTGCCCTCGAGTGTGTATGGGATCCGCAAATACCTCGGGTCCGGTCTCGTGCCCGGCGTGGGCAAGGTCTACGCCAACAAGATCGTCGACGCCTTCGGCACCGAGACCTTTCGCGTGCTTTCGGAGGAATCGGGCAGGCTCCGCGACGTGCCCGGCATCGGCAAGGTCCGCGCCACCGCGATCAAGAAGGCGTGGGACGAGCAGCGGGCATTCCGCGAGCTCTACATTTTTCTCCAGACCTACGGCGTCACGCCCGGCCAGTGCGTGAAGTTGATCGACAAATACGGCGGGGAGGCGCGGCAGATCCTGCAAAAGGAGCCCTACCGCGTGGCGCGCGAGATCGACGGCATCGGCTTCAAGACGGCGGACCGCATCGCGATCAACCTCGGCTTCGCCAACGACGCGCCGCCGCGGCTCGACGCCGGCATCCTCTACGCGATGGACACGCTCCAGGAGGAGGGGCACACGGCCTTTCGCGAAGGGGAGCTGCGCGACTACACGGCGGGTTTGCTCGAGACCTCGGCGGAGCGCACGGCGGCGCGGATCACGGCGCTGGTTGGCGAGAAGAGCCTTTCGATCCATCAACCTGCCGGCGTGGTCGACCCGCTACCGGGCTCGGCGCTGGTGCAGCTGCCCGTGCTCGACCGAGCGGAGCAAAAGATCGCGTCGGCGATCAAGCGCCTCGGCGTGGTGCCGGGCGGGCTGCCGCCGATCAAGGTCGACGCGGCGGTGGTGTGGGCGGAGCAGAAGGCGGGCTTCGTTTTCGCGCAGGCGCAGCGCGACGCGGTGAAGTCGGCGCTCGTTTCGAAGGTATCGATCCTAACCGGCGGCCCGGGCACGGGAAAAACCTCCTCGCTACGCGCGCTGGTGGAGATCCTGAAGGCGAAGAAGGCGCGCGTCTCGCTCGCCGCGCCGACTGGGCGCGCGGCGCAGCGGCTCACCGAGAGCACGGGCGCCTTCGCCCAGACCCTGCATAGGCTGCTCAAATACGACCCGGCGCGGGGCGGCTTCACGGCCAACGAGGACCAGCCGCTCGCGACGGATTTTCTCATCGTGGACGAGGCCTCGATGCTCGACACGCGGCTGGCGGCGGCGCTTTTCGCGGCGATCCCGTCGCGCGCGCATCTGCTGCTCGTGGGCGACACCGACCAGTTGCCGAGCGTGGGCGCGGGCAACGTGCTCAAGGACATCATCGCGACCGAGGCGGTGCCGGTGACGCGCCTGAGCGTGGTGCACCGCCAGCAGGGGCAGAGCGAGATCGTGACGACCGCGCACGCGATCAACGGCGGCGACGCGAAGCTGCCGATCGCGGTGGAGACGCTCGACAAGGTGCAGGCCTGGGCCGACCTCACCTTCATCGTGGCGCGCGACGCGGAGGACTGCCTGCAAAAGACCATCGCGCTATGCACCGAGTTCATCCCCGCGAATTTCCACTGGATGAAGCCCGGCGACGTGCAGGTGCTCGCGCCGATGCACAAGGGCGTGGCGGGCGTGGGCAACCTGAACGCGCAGCTCCAGGCGGCGATGAATCCGCACGGCCGCGGTCTGCGCGGCCCGGGTGGCGAGTATCGCGCGGGCGACAAGGTGATCCAGCTGCGGAACAACTACGACAAGAACCTCTTCAACGGCGACATCGGCCTGGTGACGGGCTGCGATCCCGACGCGGGCACGATCGAGGCGGATTTCGACGGCGAGAAGCACGTGTTCACGCGCGGGGAGCTGGGCGACCTGGCGCTGGCCTACGCGATCAGCATCCACAAGTCGCAGGGAAGTGAATACGCGGCGGTGGTGGTGCCGCTCTTGAAGGGGCACTTCATGATGCTCCAGCGCAACCTGCTCTACACGGCGATCACGCGCGGGAAGAAAAAGGTGTTCATCGTCGGCGAGCCGGCGGCCTACGGCATGGCGGTGCGCAACAACGAGGCGAAGACGCGCGGCACGCACCTGAAGGAGAAGATCCTCGCGGCGGTGGCGGCGAAGTAGGGGCGCGGTCGGGCGTGGTTTTTTAACCGCGAATGGACGCGGATAGACGCGAATAGGGACGGCGGAGTTTTTACCCGAGGTGGCCGGGCACGTCCCTGTGCCCGCCGCGTGTGCACCGAACGACGGGCGCGGGGACGCGCCCGTCTATCTGAAAGGCCTGAGCGTCAGAGGCCGGTCACATCCGGCAGATGAGGAGTTCGCGCTCGAAGAGCATTTCCTTCGGCAGGTGGGCGGTGAGGTCGATGAAGAGTTCCTCGTGGCCGAGGAGCTCGGCGCGCCAGGCCTTGCGGTCGATGGTGGTGAGCCGGTCGAAGATCGCCTCGGGGAAATCGAGGCCCGTCCAGTCGATGTCGGAGTGGCGGGGCATCCAGCCGAGGGGCGTTTCGCGGCCGCGGGCGCGGCCCTGCGTGCGTTCGACGATCCAGCGCAGGACGCGGAAATTTTCGCCGAAGCCGGGCCAGAGGAAGGTGCCGTCCTCGCCCTTGCGGAACCAGTTGACGTTGAAAATGCGGGGCGTCTCGGAGAGCTCGCGCTGCATCTTGATCCAGTGGCGGAAGTAGTCGCCCATGTGGTAGCCGCAGAAGGGCAGCATCGCCATCGGGTCGCGGCGCACCTGGCCGATGGTGCCGGCGGCGGCGGCGGTCATCTCGGAGCCCATGGTGGCGCCGACGTAGACGCCTCCGGACCAGTTGAAGGCCTGGTAGACGAGCGGGGTGGTGGAGGCGCGGCGTCCGCCGAAGACGATGGCGCTGATCGGCACGCCTTCGGGGTGCTCCCAATCGGGATCGATGGTCGGGCACTGCGAGGCGGGCGCGGTGAAGCGGGCGTTGGGGTGGGCGGCCTTGACGCCTTTTTCCTTGGCGAGCGCGGGCGTCCATTTCTGGCCCTGCCAGTCGACGCATTCGGCGGGCGGCGTGTCGGTCATGCCTTCCCACCAGACGCCGCCCTCGGGCGTGAGGGCGCAGTTGGTGAAGATGGTGTTCTTCGAGAGCGCGGCCATCGCGTTGGGATTGGTTTTGACCGAGGTGCCGGGCGCGACACCGAAGAAGCCGGCCTCGGGGTTGATGGCGCGGAGGCGGCCCTGTTTGTCGGGGCGGAGCCAGGCGATGTCGTCGCCGACGGTGGTGACCTTCCATCCGGCCCGGGCGAAGGGCTCGGGCGGGATGAGCATGGCGAAGTTGGTCTTGCCGCAGGCGGAGGGGAAGGCGGCGGCGACGTAGGTCTTTTTGCCCGCCGGGTCCTGCACGCCGAGGATGAGCATGTGCTCGGCCATCCAGCCCTCGTCGCGCGCCATGGCGGAGGCGATGCGGAGGGCGAAGCACTTTTTGCCGAGGAGGGCGTTGCCGCCGTATCCGGAACCGTAGGACCAGATCTCGCGCGTCTCGGGGAAATGGACGATGTATTTCTCGGGGTTGCAGGGCCAGGGCACGTCTTTCTCGCCGGGCATGAGCGGGCGGCCGACGGAGTGGAGGCAGGGCACGACGCGCTTGTGGCCCAGGTCGATCTCGGCGAGGACGGGCAGGCCGATGCGCGCCATGATGCGCATGTTGACGACGACGTAGGGCGAGTCGGTGAGCTGCACGCCGAGCTGCGAAAGCGGCGAACCGACGGGGCCCATGGAGAAGGGCAGCACATACATCGTGCGGCCGCGCATGGAGCCGGCGAAGAGGTGCTTCAATTTGCGCTTCATCGCGTGCGGCTCCTCCCAGTTGTTGGTGGGGCCGGCGGCGTCCTTGGAGAGCGAGCAGATGAAGGTGCGGTCCTCGACGCGGGCGACGTCGGAGGGGTGCGAGCGGGCGAGGAAGCAGCCGGGCCAGAGGTCCTCGTCGAGTTTGGTGAAGGTGCCGGCGGCGACGAGTTGGGCGCAGAGCGCGTCGTATTCGGCCTGCGAGCCGTCGACCCAGTGGATGGCGGCGGGCTTGGTCAGCGCGGCCATTTTCTCGACCCAGCGCAGAAGGTGCTGGTTGGCGGTGGGGGCTTGGGAGTGATCGCGGGTGGGCATGCCCGAAGAATGCACGTCGTGGGCCGGGGCGTAAACGGCAAAGGCCTAGGCGGGAGCGACTAAACGCGGGCTAATTGTCGCAAAAAGCGACGCGTCCGGGTGCGTTTGGCGGGGCGGCCCAGGTCCCGCGCATAGGTGAGCGGGATAAGAGCTTCGGTGTGCGTCATGCGGCGCGGGCGGGCTCGACGTGGACCGCGACGTGGGTGATGGCGAGGTCGGCGCCGACGAGCGCGTCCTGCACCTCGTGCGCGAGGGCGTGGCCGGCGAAGACGGTGATCCGCGGATCGACGACGATCTGGATCTCGACGAGGAGCGCGAGGCCGGAGCGGCGCACGCGGCATTTGTCGACGGCGACGACGCCGGGCACGGCGCAGGCGAGGCGGCGGACTTGCAGATGGGTTTCGTCGGACGCGGCGACGTCCATGATCTCGCCGAAGGCCTTGCGGAAGATGAGCAGGCCGTTGAGTGCGATGACGAGGCAGGCGACGAGCGCGGCCCAATCGTCGGCCGCGGCGTAGCCCGGTCCGGCGATGACGGCGACGCTGATGCCGATGAAGGCGGCGGCGGAGGTGAGGGCGTCGGAGGCGTGGTGCCAGGCCTCGGCGCCGAGGGCGGTGCCGCCGTGTTCCGCGCCGGCCTTGGCCATGCGGCGGGAGAAGCCCCACTTGGTGGCGACGATGAAAACGAGCAGCGGGAGCGTGCCCCAGTGCGGCGCCTGGTGCGGGGTCAGGATCTCGCGCATCGCGTGGATGCCGATCCAGCCTGCGGCGCAGAGCATGACGAGCGCGACGGCGATGGCGGCGAGAGGCTCGGCCTTGCCATGGCCGTAGGGGTGGTCGGCGTCGGGAGGCTTGGCGGCGTAGCGGAAGCCGGCCCAGACGAGGAGCGAGGAGGCGACGTCGAGCAGCGACTCGACGCCGTCGGCGATCAGCGCGTAGGTGGAGCCGAGGATACCGCCGGCGAACTTGATGACGGCGAGCACGAGATTGAGCCCCACGCCGCGGAGGACGAGGCGAGCGCCGTCGTTCGCGCGAGCACGCGCGAGGGCGTGCGGATCGGGACGCGCGGGGGCGGGGGAAGCGGGCGTGTCGGGGCTCGGGCTCAAGGCGGCCACGCAAAGGCTCGCGATGGCGTGATGCGAGCCGAAGCGCGCGGCGGAGCGAAGATTAGGGGCGGGTAAGTTTCTTAACCGGAGCGGCGGGGGGAACGCGTTTGCCGGGTGCGCGCGGGCGTGGCGGAGGCGAAACGGCTCCGCCGTTCCGCTACGTGGGGGGATTCAGAGGCGGACGTGGCGGAGGC
>JACCEC010938813.1_pt1 | contig 79492 bp, 27 predicted proteins | sample 7450121 | NCBI WGS metagenome assembly JACCEC01 (sample SAMN15323455, study PRJNA562643) | freshwater metagenome | isolation source: river surface water | place: USA:Blue River Watershed | collected 2017-08-18
ACGCCTGCGAGAGACGCTCCTTCCAAATTCACGTTGGTAAAACTGGTGGTATTTGTAATCGTTGCACCTTGAAGCGAATTCCCTGCACTGCTTACGGTTATCGTTGCAGTTATACTTGCAGGGGCTTCATGAAGAGTACCTTGTGCTTGTGAAGCGACAATCACTGCTGAACCAGGCGACAATAATGTCACAAGACCAGTTGTTGGATGTATTGATAATACTTGCGAAGATGGGTCTTGCAACGAATACGTTACCTGTCCATTACTCGCACTAGATGCGGTCACTGTAAATGGTGGAGCGGTGACATTATAAGATAAATCACTCAATCCAGTAAGTGTAGTGGTTGTTCGCGCAACTTCAACTGTCCATGTTATAGGAAGCGAACTATATTGGTCGGTTTGTCCACGATTTGCAGTTATAATTGCAGTTCCTACCGAATTTACAGAAATCACACCAGACGTATTGCTTCCAACAATACCTGCTACACTCGGATTGTTAGTCTCATACGTTATTGTACCTCCATTACTCGAATTCGTTGCTGATACAGTGAAATAAGAGTCGCCATATGTTTTGTTTATCACCGCACTTGTCGGCGAAGCACGGCTTAGCGGTAATATTTGACGTGTGACTGTCATTGTATTACTTGTTCTTGTAGTGATATTGTAAAATGCAGTCGCCTCCTGCGTTGCTATGAAATTCACAAAACCAGCCTTTAATACAGTAATAATACCACTGCTATCTATTGTTGCGACATTTGTATCACTCGACGAGTATTGGATTGCGCCATTACTTACACTTGTCGGGTACGCTAATGCTTGAAACGTTGTAGTATTATACACGCGGGTCGTACTTACAGTAAATGCCGAGAGAATTGGCGTTCCCTTCGAGATTGTTGCCATAACATTGGCGGTTCCATTTGTAAAATTCGCGGTTTCTGTTTGTGTTATTTCAATGATGGCCGACCCAATACCTCTTATACCTACAAAAGATGTATCAAATATGGTCACTATACCTGAATTAAGACTTACGAATGAAAATAGACCACCACCCAAACCGTCGCCATTTGTTCCAGATACGTCTGTATTCGTTGATGACGGCGAGAGATTGAATGACGCATCCCCGTAATTTTTGGATATTGTGGAAAGTGTAATCACTGGAATTTTTTTAGCAATAGTGAGAACCGCAGATATACTCAACTCCGGATGAGCATCGGTTGCAGCTTGTTTTGCAGTTATTGTTGTTGTTCCTGCTTTATGTATGCTAACAGTTCGTCCATCTATACCACCAATGCTGGCAACTAACGTATTGCTGCTTGTAAATATGAACGGTTCATTGTTGTAGAATGACGTAGGGTTTGTAAGGTTAAATGAAGAGTCGCCATATTTCTTATCAGAAGGAACTGTGAAATTACTAAGAACAGGGTTAACGGTGAGAGACGTAGTAATACTTCCGATAGTATAATTTCCATCTAAACTTGGATATTGTGTGGCGGTAATATTGGCAGTACCCACGCCCACAATTGTTACCAATCCATTCGATGTAACGGTCGCCACACCAGATGCGTCACTTGAATAAACGAATACGCCGCTGCTATCACTCGTAGGTGCCGTCAAATTAAATGAAATATCATTTACATTTTTATTCGATATAGTAAATGCGCTCAATGTTGGTGCAATCGGTGAAACAACCAATGTACCAGTGACGCTTCGACTGGCATAATTCCCACTAGCGTCCTGTGTTGCAGTAATGGTTGTATTACCGGCACCTACCACTGTAACCAAACCAGCCGACGTTATGGTTGCTACATTGGTGTTTGTACTATTGCTATATACAAATCGCCCGTTACTTTCACTTGTAGGCGCGGTAAGCGAGAATGGTGTAACACCAAAACTCACGTCAGGAATTGTCCATGCTGAAATATCCGGTGCAATCGGTGAAACAACCAATAAACCCGTGACGCTTCGGCTGGCATAATTCCCACTAGCATCCTGTGTTGCGGTAATGGTGCTTGTACCTGCTCCAACAATTGTTACATAAGATGGTGTATTTATACCATTAAACCATTTATTTTGAAGATATAACAGATTTGCACTAACATCAGCATTTGATAATGATGAATTATAATAAAGAATTTCACCGATTGTGCTGTTACAAACTTCGTTGTTGTCAGATTTACCGACATATATACTCTTATTACCGGTTACTATCGAAACGCCACTTCCAGTTGCGAAGCCTGATGCTTCAGTATCAGAGTATCTCCAAAACTCACGCGTGCTTCCATTTATACGACCAATTAAAATATAATTTGTATTGTTTGTGGCACTTAATTCAGGAGGACCATTTACATTATTCGATTGAAATTGTATGTTGTGCGGCGTAATCGCATTAGGCCAAGAATTGCGTTCGAACGCCCAGTCAGTATCTCTATGACCATGATGCATAAATGAACCCCAATTTCCAATATTCGTGCTGTATTTTATAACCATGAAAACTGTAATTGAAGAACTTAATGGAACAGATGTTCTTATAAGTCCTTTACTAGAATTGAAATCAAATGCAGTTATTGATTTTATTGTTGATAATGTTGGTCCGGTTCCATTTGGTATAAGATGATAACCGTTGCCAGTCAAGTCACTCCATTGTGTAACGTTACTTCCACTTAATATATAATTTGATGATTCACTAGTATCGTAACGAGCTAATAATGATGTTGTCGTAAATGTGTTCACAGATATAGTTGCAACACTCGTATTATTTGATTCAAAGGAAAACCGTCCAGGACTATTTGAAGTTGGCGCTGTTAAAATAAAAGGGATATCTCTAAAACTCTTATTACTCGGTAAAGTGAATGTTCCGAAAGTTGGTGTAATTAGTGAAACTACCAAAGAACCGCTTACACTTCCAGATGTATAACTTCTAGTAGCATTCTGTGATGCAGTTATTGTTGTTGTTCCTTCTCCTACAACTGTAACAGCTCCACCAGACGTAACTGTTGCCACATTTGTGTTACTACTTGTATATGCGAATGGATTGTATCGCAGCGTATATGTAGTTCCAGATACATCTAATGTACCAGTGATTGTATTTGCAGTTTGTGTAGCTGTTATCGTAGTTGAACCATTAACACCTTTGATAAGTAGTAAATTACCACATATATCTGCAATCGCGGAATTACTACTGGAATATGATAATGCATTTGTAGTAGGAATATTATATACACGGGCGTGACCGCGATTATCGCTTGCATTACCGGTTGTTCCATCGTTATAACGCGCACCAACAACTAAAGTGGTTCCATCCGCAGAAAGAGCTACACGCGACAATGAGTCATTGGCTGCTTCTGCATCAATATCTATACCGAGACGGGTCCAACCAATAGGCCCAAATGATGCGTCAGTTTGACTTGTTACAGCAACTGTTTTACTTGGAGTGTATTTATAAACGCGAACATGTCCGGCATTTGTTCCGGACCCCGTATTATTTGAAGCACCAATTGCAACGATTGTTCCATCCGCTGAAATAGCAACAGTGTCTCCAGCGAGGTCATTGGCTGTTTCTCCGTCAATATCTGCACCTAGACGGTTCCATCCAATGGGTCCAAATGACGCATCTGTCTGGGTAGTGACAGTTACTGTTTTACTTGGTGTGTATCTATAGACCCGAACATGACCAGCCAAACTGTTATTAAAATGACCACCAATGGCCACTGTATTTCCATCAGCGGAAAGAGCAACACCAGTTCCACTTCTATCACCTAATGCTTCTCCGTCAATATCCGCGCCAAGACGGTTCCACCCAATCGGTCCAAATGATGTATCAGATTGATTTGTTACCGCAACTGATTTACTTGGGGTGTATCTATATACACGAACATGACCGGCATTACTACCAGTTCCATCATTTGCCCAAGCACCAATTGCAACGGTTGTTCCATCTGCAGAAAGTCCAATTGAATAACCAGAATAATCATAGGCTGCTTCACCATCAATATCAGCACCCAAACGTGTCCATCCAATAGGACCAAATGATGGGTCAGATTGGGTAATGACAGAACCTTTACCAGGAGTGTATCTATAAACACGAACATGACCACTATCTATTCCATTAGCATCGTTATACGCAGCACCAATCGCCACCACAGTTCCATCTGCGGATATTTTAACACTATCTGGGTTCCAGTCAACACCACCACTTTGGTCGCCGGCAACTTCACCATCAATATCTCCACCGAGCTTGTCCCAACCTGCAGGACCTAATGCATTCGCAAGTGATTTGCTTGGATTATAACTGAACACGCGAACATGACCAGAACTAACACCTGTACCGTCATTATGATTGGCTCCGATTGCTAATGTTGTACCATTTGCCGATAAACTAATGCTAGTTCCAGAATAATCATCCGGTAATTCACCGTCAATATCTCCACCGAGTTGGTCCCACCCAGCAGGACCTAATGCGTTTGAAGTTATTTTACCAGGATTATAACGATACACGCGAACATGACCAGCATCACCAGATATAAGTTGTCCAGCAGCAATACCGTCACTTTGTGGTGTTAATGTATACGTGCTAGCATTATAACCAGATAAATTACCAGTGTATGTTGTTACTGGATAATTTGACGTGGCTGTGAATGTGAATGTTCCTACAGAACCCTGACCTGCAAAAGCAGGAACACTAAAAGATTGACCGTTTGTTGCTCTAGCTGCGTTTAACCAGTACCCGGCATAATAACTGAATTGCATTGCGATTTCGTTAGTTGGTCCAACAGTAACATTATTAAATTGAGAGTCAGGGTTCCAACCTAGTCGATTTGTAGTTGTGTCTGCAGTTGATAACGGGACATAATCTCGCCAATTACTTCCGCCAGTTCGTATATAAATCGCATCTGTCTGGATACGGCCTGCATTAATACCATCCGTTTGAGCCGTTAATGTATAAGTCGTATTACTATTATAACTCGTTAAACTACCGGTGTATGACGTCACCGGAAAACTTGATGTGGCTGTGAATGTGAATGTTCCTACCGAACCTTGTCCTGCAAACGCAGGGACACTAAAAGTTTGACCATTTACTGCCCTAGTAGCGTTTAACCAATACCCTGCAAAATAACTGAATTGCTTGGCAATTTCGTTAGCTGCCGTTAAATATGTATAAAATTGATCATCCGGCCCCCAAGCTAATAAGTTTGTTGTTGTGTTGGCAGTTGATAATGGAATAAATGTTCGCCAATTACTTCCACCAGTCCTCAGATAAAAGGCGGGTGGGGTGCGATTGTATAATCCTGCATTATTAAACCGTGCACCAATTGCGATAATCGTTCCATCAGCAGAAGATGCAACACTATAACCGCTTTGGTCGCCAGCAGCCTCTCCATCGATATCACCACCCAGTTTTCTCCATGAAGCGCCATACATCAACGCATTTATATCTGAAGGCTCTACCATAACACTTGCGGTTGATGTGATGACGGATGTGCTACTAGTATTGGATGTTGGTAAAGTCAAGCTAAACGGTACATCATTCACATTTTTAGATGCTGGTACGTTGAGTGACCCAATCGTAGGTGCCGTTTTAGTTACTGTCAATGTAGCGTTCGTTGAGAGCGAAGTATATATATTTGTGCTTGCTTGTGTTGCCGTTATTAGTGTACTTCCACTCCCAATCACATTTACATCATATTCTGGACGTATCAAAACACCGGACACCCAATTTGATGATGAACCAGAAAGAGTAAAATTACCGCTTAGTATTCCTGTATATCCGCCATTTAGATCATTATTCTCAACACGATTAATTTCGGTATTTGCGCCACTGGCAATACCCTGATTGAACCGATTGTACGCTACAAGACCCGTTTCGTTTCCAACCAATAAACGCCGGTAATTCTGGAAAATCTCTGTAGCTGAACGCGCAATATTCCATATACGTAATTCACAAACCGCGCCATTAAAGAAGTTCGTAGTCTCTGAATAGTTTGGTTTTCCGAATACGAATGTTCCGAGGTTATTAGTAGTTGCTGAATAAGCAGAATATATAGAGTAATTTGTGCTTGTTCGATTGATACCATCAATATAAATTGCACCAGTTCCACTTGTACCACCTGCGTATGACCACGTCACAGCGATATGATGCCATGCGTTGTCATTCACTGCAACAGTGGAATAAATCCAATTACATGCATAGCCTACGAACGCAGGAACACCATTTCCATCAATATATAAGGATTTCTCTCCGCTTTCCCATGTTGTATCAGTATCCTGACAATTCAAAAGTCCCATACTCGTTCCGCTTGTCTTGACCCAACACTCAATTGTAAAACTAGACTTTCCTAATTCAATAATATTTGAACCAAAATCCACGAAATTTGTGGTTCCATTAAACTGTAGTGCATTAATCGTAACCGGCGGATTAATCGTTGCTACTGATACATTACTACTGTCAAATGTGAATGCGCCTGTACTGTTGGACACAGGAACTTCTAATGCAAATGAATGATTAAACGTTTTTGTCATGTTTGCAAATGTAGTTGAAAATGTTGGTACAACCGAATTTACAGTCAAACTCGCAGTTCGGGCTATTCTACTAAAATCCAAAAAACTATTCTGAGTTGCAGTAACGGTTGCCGGCGTATCACCTGATAATAATGTAACGACACGCTGATTTGTTGGAACGCTAACACTCGCGTAAGAAATCGTTCCTGGAAAAATCTCTCCACCGTAACTACGCCATCCACCAATCGTCACTGGACCTTTACCTAACACATTTGCACCAACACTGAACGATGCACTATATGATGAACCGGCGACGATACTCGCGATTTCAGACGCAGACAATACTTTATTGTAAAATCTAAAATCATCGACTAGTGATCCATTTCTTAAAAAGAGTTCTCCATACGAAAAGTCTCCACCGGCGCCAATACGCAAAGGATAACTAATATTATTAGTATATGTTCGGGTAATTGTCGCTTGCAAATTTCCATTTATATATGCAACAACTGTATTCGTAGATTTTGAAAGAGTAAATGCAATATGAACCCATGTATTTATAGTACCGATGCCATTCAATAATGTGTCTGCATTACTACTCCATCCTGAACCAGAACCAGTAATAAACTCTAAATTGTTAGTCGGATTTATATAAATCATCCAGCCTCTAAAAGAATAACCATCACGACAGGTTGCAATTGATTGATAATTTCCAGCACTATCTACTGGTTTTACCCAAAATGCAACAGTGAAATTATCTGGTGAAAATCGACCGTCGTTTGCAATTTGGAAATGATTACCACCGTTGAATGATGCGGCGGCGGTTCCTCGTTTATAATCATTTGTATTATATGCTACACTATTCGTATTTGTAAGATTATTATTGTTTGGCGATGCATCATTCGCATTATTATCAAAACTATACCATCCAACTATATTACTGATAGGTGAAACAAGAGTACTTACTTCCGCCGCAGTTAATACTTTATTATAAAATCTGAAATCATCCATAAGAGTACCACTTCTAACAATGAAGTTGACAGTATCTTCATTCGCACCGGCCCCAATACGCATATTTGTTCCAGTGTTATTTACATATGTTCGTGTAGTAGTGAAACTAGAATTTCCATTTATATATAAAATACACGCACTTGACGATTTATTTAATGTAATCGCAATATGTACCCACGTATTTTGAAATACTCCTCCGAAATTACTATATACTGAACCTCCATTATATGAGCTAGATGCACCTGTAAAAAACTCCAAATTATTGTTGGGTGCAATATATATAAACCATCCGGTGAGAGTACCAATACCTGTACCACTGCGACATGATGCAATCGCTTGATGTGTTCCAGATGTGGCGAGAGGTTTTATCCAAAAAGCTATAGTGAAATTATCTGGTGAAAATCGACCATCGTTTGTAATCTGATAATAGTTACTACCATTAAATGATGCGGCGGCGGTTCCTCGTTTATAATCACTGGTATTGTATGTTACGCTACTTACATTGGTAAGATTATTATTGTTTGTAGATGTGTCGTTGGCATTATTATCGAATAAATAGTTTGCAACTAGATTACTTATCGTAGAACTACTATCGTATGTATTTGCCATATTGCGTAATGTAAGTGTCATCGTACCAGCATTTTGTGCGGCAGTTAATACGTATGGTGTACCTAAAGCAACAGTCATTTGAGCCGGTTCGATTGTATTATCCCTCCAAGACCAGTGTATTTTTTGAGGTGTGTTTGCAGATACCCACATACCCCAACCACGACCGGAATTAATTTCATTATACATATCGCCCATTAATGCGCGCCATGTTCCAGCCCCCCCAGTTACTGTAAAACTCAAATCAATCTGCCAGCTGGAGAGAGATGCAATTTCTGGAAATTCAAATAATGATAACGTTGGTATTGTAACTGTTGCACCAGGTGTTGTATAAATTGTTTTTGTTGTCGACGAACCATTGCTTATCGTAGCAACCGAACTCGGAGTTACTGCGTATGTAAAATCGCCAAAACTATTTGAAATCGGATCAGTAAATGAGAATGAACCGTCTGTTGTATTATAAACGCCATTTGATGGGCCTAATGTAATTGTAGAAATGCGTGACAAAAAGTTGATATTACTTGCAACCCAGCTCCCCGATGGCGTTGCACCCATTCCGGTAAGCGTACCATTTGCGCGATTACTAGTGCTATCTAATGCAATAGCATACGACCCCCATCCTGTACCGAACCCTTGGTTCAATTTCCAGTATCCCATTAATCCAGTTTCATTACCGATAAGCCGATACCTATAATTCGCAGAAATATCAGCAGCTGAACGCACGACATTCCATACACGAACATCCGAAATTAAGCCGCGAAACTGGCGGTCGGTAAGTGTATTTGGTGATGTTCCGCTGTGGTCATTTCCAACGATTAAACGTACTGTTGTATTATTTGAAAGTAGTCCATAAGATGCATTTGTAAGAGTATGTACTAATGAACCGTCAATATATAAAGATGACGTACCTGTAGCAGAATTATATGTCGCCGCTGCGTGATGCCAAAGCATGTCATTATATGGAACAAGACTATACGTTTGTAACCACGTCCCAGAAGTATTTGAAGTTGCAAAAGCTACACCACCCGCACTACCCATACTCAAAAGAAACTGATGGTCACCTGAACCATTGTATCGTCCTACAAGCGTAGAACTTCCTTTCTGACTATTTGTATCTGTGGTCTTGAACCAACATTCCACCGTCATAGATGTGCGAAACTGCGTAGAATATGTCCATGTCGGAATACCCATATTCACTGCGTCGTCAACGCCATCAAAATTAAGCACATAGGATGACAAGTTTGTTACAGCGTGTAAAATATTTGACCCGGTTGTTATCGCATTCGTCGTCGTAGCGTTTATCAAATATGCATTTTCGAAATTGGTATTTGTTAGATTTGCATTTGTAAAATTACATCCTGTAAGGTCGGCGCCTCTGAAATTTACACCCGATAAGTCCACGCCACTAAAATCAGTATATGTTATATTATCGAAATGTGTAAATGCACGCAAAGCTGTGGATGTATTGCTTGTGTTGAGTGAATATCCATTATTTATAAGAAAACCAATATTTGGTATCGGAACTGTGCTATTCGACCAACGAGCCGAATTATAGTTTTGTATGGTGGTATGAAGCGCATTTGCGGTTCTGTCATTGAAAGTACCTCCATTGTCTGTGCATAAATAATTCGCAACAAGTCCGGTAGAATTTGCAGGTACGATACGATTACGGTTCATTTGAATTTCTGTAGCGGTTCTTGCCACATTCCACAGACGTATATCATACAAGACGGAGTCAGTTTTTTGACGATTACATAAACATGTATCTGGACTTTGCCAACCAATTGCAAAAGTACTATTATTTGAATAAAGACTGGTTGAATTTGTTATAGTTTGTCTAGCTATACCATTTACATAAAATGTGAATAAGGACCCCGACCTTGTAATCGCAACATGGTTCCACTGACCCGGCGTGATGGTGGCAGATGTGGCAGTTAGCCATCCTGTTGAATTATTATACAGGTTTAAACCACCACCTCCGATGGTCCGTATTTGAAATGTATAATTGTAGTCGCCCATATCTACAACTGTAGCATTTGTTTGCGCGGTTGTTTCATAATACCATGCTTCTATTGTGAAGCTATTTGTTCCAGCTGCAATCTTGAGCCGCGCATCGTAAGCTCTCGTCGCATACATACTATCATTCCATCGTAGAGCATTAAAACGACTATCGATATATGTGGCCAATACATATTTCCATTCGTAGATTTTATCCGTGAAATATACGTTAGTGAGGCTTACATTATTCGTTTCAAGAACCCAATTCCCGTCATCAGCGGCAGAACCTGTATTGTCGAGAGATGCACGGATTGTAATATTCTCTCGAGCTGCGAGTGTATCTATCACGTATTTCCAATCCGGGTTGGAATATAATGCACATGCCATCATATCCAACGTACTCATCTGATGGATTGTTTTGAGAGTCTGGATAAACTCCGCAAAAGGTGCCCATGAAATCAAGTTCGCATCTCTCGATTGTACATCTTCAACGATTGCAGGGTCGATGATGGTTTCACCGCTTGACACCATATAATTCTCAATAAGCTTATATCCAACGGATGCTTGCACGGTATGTTGAATAATACCAATACATTCAAATACCGTGTTTCCGCCAACAATCTCTCCAGAAGTCAATGCCAAGTCATAAAATGCGTCCAGGTCACTCACCAACACGGACGGGCGTTGTTTATAATTCGCAGGGACTGTTGCAACTTCGGTTGTTCCATAAGGTACAGTTGTCACGGTTTCACCGATTTTCGCTCTCTGGAAAAATACGGGGTTCTTTATCGTAATATTCGAACTTTGGCTATAAAATGGCCATACCCCCCCAGAAACGTCGACTCCCGACATCGTATATTCTAAGTATTCATTCTCAAGAATTCCTGGCGCGAGTTGAATATCATTGGTATCAAAATCATCGCATGGCGTACAATGATTACCTGATGGGTCCATTCTGGTTGGTAATGTGGGAGCTTCATAATAGAAATTATCAAGTACGTATCGATTGGAACCGCTTAAAAATCGGAGCTTCGAGAGAATTGTTGCCTGTGTATCGTAAAAGTAATTGAATACCAGACAATACGTATCATCATTCATGGAATTAATAATGACATCGGCGTCCTTTACTCGACTATCAATCAGAATGAGTTTTTTTGATGTGGCACCTGATGTCGACGCAGCGGGTGATGTATATAAAAGTCCATTGTAATTTTCGATGGATTCTGTAAAATATATACTTTTTAAATTCGTCCCGGTATGCGACTCAAGAAACCAGTCTCCACCCAATGAGGCGGACCCAGTGTCATCTGTTGAAGCACGTAATGTAACACCAGTTAATGTTGTGAGTTTATCTATCACGTGTTTCCAGTTTGGGTCTGAATACAGAGCACACGCCATCATATCAAAAAACTGAATACCATACTTCAAGTGCAGCATTGTAATAAATAATGAAATACTATTCCATGATTGGAACTCTGGGTCATCTCTCTGCACATTCTGAATAAGTGGCTTAACATAGTCGGTTGTACGTCCAAACATTTCGTACGTGGGTTTTTTATCATTATGTTGAACCAACCCAATACTCGTAAATGCTGTAACACCTAATTGCTCTATTTTATCTTCTATGTTTTTTATCAATGTTGCGAACTTTGTTGGGCGTTCAGGGACATCGAATACGATATGATACACACCAGACTGTTTCGAATTTATGATTTCTTGATAATTTGATACACGACTATCAATAAGAAGAAGATATATTGGCGGTGATGCTACAGGTAATGGCGGGGACAGTAAAATATCCTTATTACCATCTAGTTCTGCCATATTCGACGGTTACAATATATATAAATTAAATAGATATATATTATTTACATTCGTTTTACTTATTTTGTAGTTATCAAACGAAATTTATATAAATTTATGGATACGAATCTATAACACCCGCACTAAATCCGTGCTCTTTCTCTCCGCTTGTGTCGCCAATAATTATACTTGACAGTGTAAATTCAATCGAACTTGCAACTGCTGTATTATCAGTCTCTACAGTAATCGATGAAATCACTTCATTGGACGCGAATGACCCACTACTTACACCAGAATAAGTAAGTTCCGCATTTGTTGCACCAATGATTGCAGGCTCTCGACTATATGCATTAAAGTTTATATAAAATGAATACACAGTTCCATTTACGATAGCATTCGGCGTGGATATTGTGTATTTACGATATGAACCAGACGATGTATATACAATAATAAATGGCAATGACGTCTTATTGAATACTTTGAGTGTCATACGAATATATTGCAGGTCGGCTACTGTAGATGAAGCAGTATTTGCTGCAACAGTCCATTTTATGCGGTCTCTCACCGATGGTGCGACATTTATCCATTCTGTCGTATTTGTATAGTACCACCCATTATACCCAAATCGGGCATACGGGATTGGCGCTGGAGGCGAATATATATGATATACGTTCGATGAGTCTAAAGTTGGTGTATATGTAACCACCGATGATGAATACGAGTATGCATTTGGATACATCTCACTATCAGTAACTTTTGTATTTGTGTTTGTAACTGTATTTACTGTATTTTTTAGTACTAACTTTATCATGTATGTTCTTGCAGGAATAACAGACACACCAGTAAGCATATTTTGCCCGCTTGCAGGCGTGATGGTTACCTTGAAATTAATACTGTCATTTTCAAGAAGAGGTACAGGTCTTATTCCACTATAATTTTGGTTATTATCGTATAACCTCGATGGGTTGGATGCTGCAATCTGTCGCATTAATTCGCGGCATAAGTTAGTATTACCGGATGCATCATTTGTCAAATATTTGTTACCAGACGCGTCGATTGCCATCGTTCCAGAAGATGATGTGGTTGAGATTTCAGAGAGAATAAGATTGATATTATGCTGCACGGTCTCTCCAAGATATGTAATATTTTCATGCAATTCTGTTTCGTTCTGGAACAAATCAACACCGTGGAATGTATTGAATAGACGAAGCGCAATATAACGTATAAAATCGTGCTTTACGAGAGATTTATCTTGGGTAAAATCCTGAAAATTACCGTACATACCATAACTTTCGGTCTTGTTCATCATCGCATGGGATGGATTTAATTTTATTTCGGTAGGTAATTTACGATGAAACACGTAATACTTGATATCACTCGCGCTAATGTCGTTTATGTCGTTCGAGTCGGTATGATACTGGAATAATTCTTTCATGTCCGAGAGACGAACATATATTACGGCGGTTGCATCTGTATTTTCAAGTGATATTGCAGCCGTATCCAACGCAGCATATTCCGAGAGAGTAAATGACTGGTTTAACCCTGGTAGCGCCAAATCAATGAGACGATTAACGAATAATTCATTACTTCTTATACTGGCGGATTCATGTGTTTCGGTCGCTACTTGTGATGCTGTAAATGTTACGAAACCACATGCACCAGCGACCGGCGTGATAATTCCAGATGATGAGTCTATTGTCGCTATTCCAGTATTGCTTGATGTATATACAATCGGAGCAGAACTATTACTAGTTGGCAATGTTGTCGGTGAAAATGGCAGGTCTGTATTTAATTTGTATGATGGCACGATGAACGACGTTGTAGATAATGTGTTTATTGAATTTACAACTACTGTAAGAGACCCGGCAATAAGACGTATTGCTTTTACTCCATATGTTAAATTTTCTACCACAGCGCCTGTTAGATAATTTCTTATCGTTGAACCGACAATGTAATACCTTATATTTTCAATTTGAAAGTATTCGTTTTCACCTACCGGTAAATAAAAGTATCCATAGTTAGATATGTCTAATACAATATTTGGTATTGTATCATTGACATTGGATGAAGTGGTCGGAACCATGACTTTGAACCGGGCATTGCTAACATTCGGAACATCGCGTACAGCTGAACCTTCTGATAATACCGGCAAAAGCACGTTTCCAAACACCTCTGATACTTGAATTTCCGACCTAATGCGATTATTCGTATTTTTCAATAACTGTAGTTTTTGAGGAACCGTAAATGACACATTTGTCAAGTTGGCACCACTGATGTTTGCGTTTGTCATATTTGCGTTTGTAAAGTCGGAGTTCGAGAGATTTGCATTGGACAAGTTGGCATTGACAAATGATGAACCTGATGCATCGATACGTGTTAATGTACTTCCTGATAAATTCGCATTATTGAATATCGAGCTTCTAATGGTAGACCCCGAGAGATCTGTACGAGCTAATATGGCCGACGTAAAATTTGTTCCATTTATTGTCGCGCTTCTAATATTTGCACCAGATAAGTCTGTTGATGTCATATTCGAACCTGTTATTGTCGTTCCATTCAAGTTGGCATTGTTAAGACGGCCAGATACGAAGGTTGTATTTGTGATTGTTGTATTGGTGAGAGATGCATTTGACAATTCTGATAATGTCATATTTGCATTGGAGATGTTTGAACCATTAAAGATTGCGTTGTTAAGACGCCCTGACGTAAAGTTTGTGTCTGTAATTGTTGTGTTGGCGAGAGATGCCCCACTTAAATCTACATTTGTGAAATTATTTGTATTCGTTAAGGTTGCACCTTCAAGTGTATTCGATGCAGCTGTTACAGTAATCGTTGCAGTTATGTTGGGCGGCGCCTCATACAACGTTCCTTGCGCTTGGGACGCAACAATAGTAGCCAAACCGGGTGATAATAATGTCACTAAACCAGACGTTGGATGTATTGTCAACACCGTGGATAACGGGTCTTGGAGAGCATACGTTACAGCGCCATCACTTGCGCTTGATGCTGTTACTGAAAATGGCGCAACCGTTACATTACGGGTCATTGATGATAGACCGGTTAATGTCGTTTGACCACGATTGATAGTGAGAGACCATGAAACGTCTGTTTCGTTATATTGCGCGGTTTGCTCGCGTCTTGCTGTAAGTGTGGTTGAACCTAATGCAATAATATTTACTCTCCCTGATGATATGTCAATCGTTGCAAAAGACGGGTCTGATGATGTATATGATATTTCACCGTTGCTTTCATTCATAGCAATAACACTGAAAGATGCGTCGCCATAATATTTGGTGATGGTAGCAGCGGTGGGTGTATTTCGAGATAGTGCAACGGTTTTTCGCGCAACTGTAAGAATATTACTTGTCTTTGTATCTGCTGCATATAAGGCTGACTCTAGTTGTGACGCAGTGAATGTGACAGTTCCTTGCCCGACAAGTGTAATCATTCCATTGTTATCTATTGTTGCTACCGTTTCATCATTTGATGAGTATGTAATTGCACCGGTGCTTGAACCTATCGGAACCGTAGTGATTGCAAATGATGCGTCGCCATATGTTTTATTCGTTGCGACTGCAAATGTTGATGCCGAAAATCCGGACACACCTTTATTCACTGTGATGCCTACAGTTCCACTCGCATCAGTAAAATTGGCACTTGCTGCTTGAGTATAACGTAATGTCGTAGTTCCGACACCATTGATACGAACGAGAGATGCATCTAACATACTAACAACCGCTATATTGTCGCTTGTAAAAGTAAATACTCTTCCACCACTGATGTCCGTATTTGTAGTGGAGGGTTGAGGTCGAAAAGACGAATTTCCGTACAATTTTACGATAGGGTCTAAGGTGATAATCGGTGTTCTAGGTGAAACAATTAGTGTTGCAGATATATCTAATTGTCCGCGACTTGCAGTTGCTTCTTGTGTTGCAGTGATGATAGTCGAACCTACGCCAACAATAGTAACGATACGACCGTCCAATGTCGCTACATTAGTATTACTGCTTGTGAATGTGAAACCAACAGTGTTGTCAGTACTATCTGGGTCGGTTAAGTTGAATGATACATCTCCATAAAGTTTGTTTGCGGGAACAGTGAAGTTACTTAATGATGCACGTACAACCAATGAACCACTAATATCCCTGGAACTGTAATTACCATCAGCACTTGCAGCCTGGGTCGCTGTGATGGTCGTTGTTCCTACACCTATGATAGTTACTGTTCCCTCAGGTGTTACTGTTGCCACTGCATTGTCACTGCTAGCGTATGTAAAAGCACCGCTACTGTCACTCGTCGGCGGACTGAGGTTAAATGATGTGTCTCCAAAATTTTTGGTAGGAACTGTAAATGCGCCAAATGTAGGTGTTATTCTAGATATTACTAATGGTATCGTTCCACTTCTGCTTGCTGTTCCACCTGATGCCGATTGTGTAAATGCGATTGTTGTAGAGCCGGCGTTCTTTGCTAAAATAATATTACCGCATACATCAGCTATGGTAGAATTGTTACTGGTATATGTATAATTTCCGGATGTGTCAATACGAAAAATACGGACATGACCAATTGCATTCTGTGTACCCGATGACCCATCATTGTTTATTGCTCCAATTGCAACTGTGGTTCCATCAGTAGAAAGACTGACACTATAACCGTTACTGTCAGCGCTGGCCTCTGCATTAATATCCCCGCCAATACGGTCCCAACCAGCCGGTCCGAAATCTGTCGCACTTTGGTTCGTTAGTTGTGGTGTTGTTTTGTTAGCACGATATTTATAGATACGGACCTGACCTCCTGGACTTTTATTTTCTGCACCAATCGCTATTATGTTTCCATCTGAAGAGAGACTTACACTATGCCCGAAATAACTGCTTTCGGCATCTCCATCAATATCTCCGCCGAGACGGTCCCAACCGGCTGGACCAAATGTCGAAAGAGATTGGTCACTTACTTCATCACTCTTATTCGGATTATATCTATAGACGCGGACGTGGCCACAATTATTAACTGAATTACCAGAACCATCATTATTGATGGAGCCTATTGCAACCGTAGTTCCATCCGCGGAAAGACTGACACAACGACCGCTCTTATCGCCAGTCGTTTCACCATCAATATCGCCACCGAGACGGTCCCATCCTGCTGGTCCGAAAGTGGAAAGAGACTGGTCGGTAACCGCAGTGGTTTTGGCCGGATTATATTTATAAACACGGACATGACCACGGTCATCATCAGTAAAAAATCCAGTACCATCATTATTTTCTGCACCAATCGCGAGTATTGTTCCATCTGCGGAAAGACTTACACTACGGCCACTATTGTCACTTAACCATTCACCAGTAATATTCTTACCGAGACGGTCCCAACCGACTGGACCATACGTTGAAAGATTTTGGTCATATATACTAGTCGTTTTATTTGGGTTATATTTAAATACACGGACGTATCCTCGATTTTCCGAATTTGAATTTATGCCGTAGACGGGACCGACTATATTAATTGCACCAATCGCTACTACAGTTCCATCTGCCGATATAGACACGCTTTTCCCGCTATAGTCATTCGCTCTTTCGCCGTAGATATCTCCTCCACGCTTGACCCATGCAGTACCATTCCAGCTATATATTTTGGTTACTCCTGAAGGTCCCGTAAACTCGCTCCCACCAGCTAAAACCGCACCAATTGCAATAACAGTACCATCAGCAGACAAACTTACACTATTTCCTAACTGTTCGCCATACACTAGACCCATTACTCCATCAATGTCCTCACCGATACGTGTCCAACCTATCGGTCCAAATGACAAATCATTTTGATTGGTTACCGCTAACGTCTTATTTGGAGTATATTTATAAACGCGAACATGGCCGCAATTGACACCAGTGTCAGTATTACCGCTAGTTCCATCGTTCATTAATGCCCCAATCGCTACCACAGTTCCATCTGCCGAAATACTCACGGAATATCCGCTCTGGTCACCTACTGCCTCCCCGTCAATATCTGCACCTAGTTGCGTCCATAATGAACCGTATGTTGTCTCGACGTTTGATAATGGTTTCGGTATCACATATCCGCCGCTTCTTAGTACTCTTGAAATTGTATTTGTAAATCCGAAATTCACAATCAATGAACCAGAAACGTCAGCAGAAGAATAGTTTCCACTTGCTTGGCTTGCTGTAATAATGCTGGTTCCTGGTCCAACAATAGTAACAGTTCGTCCTGATATGGTTGCAACTTGTGCATTGCTGCTTGTATATGTAAATACAGCAGGACTGTTTGATGAAGGGTCGACCAGGTTAAAAGATGTATCGGTTCCGTATGTTTTGGAGGAAATAGTAAATTCTCCAATAACTGTTGTAATTGGAGCCACTGTAAATAAAGCAGCTATGCTGGAGCTTGCGTAATTTACATCAGCGGCCTGTGTTGCAGTTATGGTCGTAGTTCCTACACCTATTACAGTTACGGTTCGTCCAGATATTGTGGCAACCGATGTGTCGCTGCTTGTAAATGTAAAGTTTCCAGTACTATTTGATGAAGGGTCTGTAAGATTAAATGACACATCACCGAAAACCCTACTTTCGATGGTATATGGTTGGAATGTTGGTGTAGGCATAAGTATCAATGGTATTGTTCCACTTCTGCTTGCTGTTCCACCTGATGCCGATTGTGTAAATGCGATTGTGGTTGAACCCGAGGATTTGGGCAGAATAATATTACCGCATATATCTGCAATCGCGTTATTATTAATTGAAAATGTATAATTGCCCGATGTGTCAATTCGATAAACACGTGTTACTCCAATATTTGTACTTGTACCCGTTACGCCGTCATATTCTCTCGCACCGATTGCCAAGATATTTCCTTGTGATGAGAGATTTACTCTGTAGGTTTGATACTTATTAGATAAGTTGGCAATTTCACTCGCAGTTAATACCCGATTATGATAAATAGCAAGAGCCGATATTTTACCATTCCATGCTTCATTTGGACCGCTAATCCCAGAACCGATACCATATACTGTATTTGTTCTTCCAGTCAATGCAGCAACCGAACCAGTCAATATTGAAACACCATTTACATAAAATGTAATCGTTCCACCAGTTGTAATTGTCACAGCTACAACATACCATACACCCGCAGTTAATGTAAAGCTAGACGTTATGCCTGGATTATAGAAAATCAAAACGTTATTCAAAGTGCAAAGTAGAAGATTATCATTACCGAAATCTATAATTGAAGCATAACCTGTATTTAATCCGGTTGATTTAATAACTGCAACATATGTTAAACTAGTAAGTGTTGTGCTAGGGATTGTCAATTGACCATAATGGGTTGAACCGTTAAAATTAAATGAACCACCGTTGTCATTCGCATCAAATGCGCCCATATATGTAATTACAGCATTTCCACCAAGTGAACCAAGGTTTGTCCAAGTGCTTCCGTTGTATGAACTGGAGTTGGTTGCATCAAGATACACATGCGGGCTATATACTAATGCGTTTACGATATTTGTTTCTGATAATGCCGCGCCGGTTATATTCGAACCAATTTGGTTCCAAGTATTCGTACTGCTGTTGTAGTTATAATTTACAACTTTCATAAACGAACTCACCGAGAGAATTGTTCCATTTGCAGAGAGACTAATACTGTCGCCAATATTTTCGTTAAGGGTTATACCATTTATGTTTTCGCCACGTTGCATCCACGACGTTCCATTCCAAGCGAATACGCGTACTCGTCCAGCATTCGATACTCCACTTGGGTCGTAGTATGGCGAACCAATTGCGAGAGTACTTCCATCTGCAGATAGACTGACGCTAAATCCGCTCTGGTCAGCCGCCGCTTCACCATCAATATCGGCGCCTAGCCTGTCCCACCTTGCTGGACCGAATGTCGAGAGATTTTGGTTTGTGAGTTGGGGCTCCGTTTTTATTGAATTATAACGATATACCCGAACATGACCACGATTATTGCTAGTATCGACCGTTCCACTTGTTCCATCATTAAATATTGCACCAATCGCTATAATTGTTCCGTCTGCAGAAAGACTAACACTGAAACCACTCTGGTCATTTACTGTTTCACCATCGATATCGCCACCAAGACGGTCCCACCCTGCTGGACCGAATGTCGAGAGATTTTGGTTTGTTAGTTGAGGAGCAGATTTCAGAGAATTATATTTATATACACGGACATGACCACTATTGGATAATAGATTACCAGAACCATCATTCATGATTGCGCCTATAGCAACAATATTTCCGTCTTCTGATAAACTAACACTAATTCCACTTTGGTCACCATTTGCTTCGCCGTCAATATCTCCGCCTCGTTGAACCCAATTTGCCCCGTTGTATTCGTAGATACGAACATGACCGCTATCAGGGAGTAAATTACCGGAACCATCGTTCATATTTGCACCAATTGCAACAATGCGACCATTCGCAGAGAGAGAGACGCTTTGCCCGCTATAATCAGAAGAAGTTTCGCCGTTGATATCGGTTCCTATCTGGACCCATGAAATATCATTGAATTTATATATACGAACGGTTCCACGATTTGTGGTATTTGACCTGGACCCGATTGCGACAATTGTTCCATCAGCCGATATACTTACACTTGTTCCACTTTCATCTCCGGCGACCTTACCAACAATATCTGCGCCCAGTTTGTTCCATAATGACCCGTATGTTGTCGATACATCCGAAATAGGTGTCGGTATTACATATGCACCGTCTGTGGGTATTCGTGTAATTGTATTTGTATTTCCGAAATTCACAATCAACGAACCCGAAATAGATGCCGTGCTGTAAATACCACTTGCACTTTGAAATGCAGTGATAGTCGTTGTTCCTATCCCGTTAATTGTAACTACACCATCTGATGTAACCGTTGCTACGCTTGTATTACTACTTGTATACGTAAATGTACCGCCAGTATTATTGCTTGATGGCGGAGAGATATTGAAAGATGTGTCGCCTAACATTTTTGCTGGAATATTAAATCCGCTCAATACTGTAACAGTTCCACTCACATCAAGTGTCTCCGTTATATTTCGAGATACGTATAATAGTGTTTCTGGCTGTATTGCAGTGATGGTGCTCGTTCCGATTGCGCCAGTTAACGTAATTGTACCATAGGTGCTCACTGTTGCGACACTAGTATTACTACTTGTATAAGTGAATGGATTATACTGAAGGGTATAAGAGGTTCCGATGACATCCAATCGACCGGTTACAATATTGCCAGTTTGACTAGCTGTTATGGTGCTTGTGCCATTGACGCCCTTTATTAGAAGAAGATTTCCGCATATATCTGCTACACTAGAATTACTGCTGGTGTAAGTGATTGCGTTGGTGGTGGAAATATAAAAAACCCTTGCACGACCTCTTTGTGATACACCACCTTCTGTGTAATTTGGTTCGCCAACAACTAATCTTGTTCCATCCGAAGATAATGAAACACTCTGACCAAAGTTATTACTTGCTGCTGAACCGTCGATGTCACTATTCAGCATGTTCCATCCGACTGGGCCAAAATTAGCCAATCCTTGGTTCAGTAGTTGTGCTTGCGTCTTATTTACATCATATTTGTATATGCGTACATGTCCTCTATTATCGCCTGTATCTGCAGTGCCAGATGTTCCATCATTACGATATGCGCCTATTGCTATAATAGTTCCGTCTGCCGAAAGAGATATACTCCATCCACTATCGTCGCTTTGAGCTTCTCCGTAAATATCTCCGCCTTGTTGGGTCCAATCATTTGTATTTGTATTCCAATAATATACGCGAACACTACCATTATCTACTATGGAATTTCCATCACCTTGTCTTGCGGCACCTGCAATTATATTACCGTTGGCTGAAATAGCAACACTAGTTCCAAACAAGTCTACAGAATTTATACCCATAATGTCACTTCCTCTCTTATTCCACTGCGTTCCATTCCAAATATATGTTCGAACTCGACCAACCGCAACACTACTACTACGACCGTATGTAGCACCTGTTACAAAACTATTTCCGTCAGCAGAAAGAGCAATACTACGCCCTTCTTGGTCTCCGGCAGCATCTCCATAAATATCAGAGCCTATTCTTGTCCATCCAGCCGGGCCAAATGATACGTCATTTACATCTGTTACAGCTAATTTGTTTGGCGTATATCTAAAAATACGAACTTGACCCATTGCAGCGGCAGTTCCAGATGGTCCTTTATTCGAGGGTGCGCCTACTGCAATAATATTTCCATCCGCAGAAATAGATAAACTACTGCCGAAAATATCCCCTGCCGATTGACCGTCAATATCAGCTCCCATACGGGTCCAACCAACTGGACCAAATGATGAGTCTGTTTGAGTTGCTACTGCAAGTGTTTTGCTTGGTGTATATCTATACACACGAACATGACCTCTTTCAACATTTGTGTTTACTGTTCCAGATGTTCCATCGTTTGAATCTGCTGAGATGGCAACAACAGTTCCATCTGCAGAAAGTGCAACCCGCCAACCACCTCGGTCAGAGGCGGCTTCACCATAAATATCACCCCCAAGCTGGGTCCAACCAGCTGGTCCCAAAGCGTTCGCAGTTGTTTTAGTTATATCCGATTTAAAAACACGAACCCTTCCAGATGAAGATATTCCACTTGACGGTTGTGTTGCACTAATGTATCCAACCGCAATTATTGTTCCGTCAGCTGACATGGACGTACTGTATCCACATAATTCTCCAGTGGAATCGCCAATAATATTTCCACCTTCTTGATACCATCCTCCTCCATATGTTAATGAATTGATACTACTACTTGGAGGTGGAATAATAAGGCTAGCTGTATTTGTTATTGTATAAGTCGGAGATATAATTGATGAAACTGATGATGTTGGTGGAGTGAGTGTGAATGGAATGTCTCCAGGTACTTTTGTTGGTATTGTAAGTGCGCTAAGTGTGGGCGCAGCTTTATTTGTTACAAGTGTCGTGGTAACGCTCATTAATTCATATGATGCGATATTTGACCATGTAAATCCGTAATTTGTTGAAAAATATATCTGGCCTCCAGTAATGACCGCTGACTGAAACTCACCTGTTTCTGATAAAGACACTGAATTCCAATTCATATTGGTAGCGCGGGGCGACCATGTTATTCCATAGTCAGATGATACCCATATACTCCCTTGATAATGTACTGCAGTTTGATATTGTCCCGTATTGGATAATGATATTGAATACCAATTTCTACTTCCAGCGTTTCGTTGTGTCCATGATGCTCCATAGTCAGACGATGTATAGATACCGCCATTTGTAATAACTGCACTTTGATATCGACCAGAGTCTGATATTGATACTGCTTCCCATGCTTGAGTAGTTCCAGTAGTAGTTCGTTCCGTCCATGTTACTCCATAGTCAGATGAGGTATAAATATAGCTACTTCCAGCTACAGCGGTTTGGTACTCACCTGTTCCGGATACTGATACTGACCTCCAATTTTTATTACCAAGCGTGGTCACTCCTGTCCATGTTACTCCATAGTCAGAGGATGTCCATATATTATCTGAACTTCCTGCTGCAGTTTGATACTGTCCCGTATTTGATATTGATACGGAGAGCCATGTTTTAACCACGGAACGTTCAGTCCATGTTACTCCATAGTTAGAGGATGTGTAGATTTTACCGCCAGTAGCAACAGCAGTTTGATATTCACCTGTGCTTGATAATGATATAGAATTCCATTCTCTTGCTCCAGCAGCGGTTCGTTCCGTCCATGTTATTCCATAATTAGATGAAGTGTAGATATAACCGCTGGTTTTAGTTACTGCAGTTTGATATTCACCGGTGTTTGATAATGATATAGCACGCCAAGTTCTATTCGTTGTCGCCGAACTCGCTTTAATTACCGAAGAATTGGTAATACCGGCTACATCAGAAGCCGCACCTCCTGGTCTAGTCGCAGTTATGGTTGTGGTTCCCGGACCATTAATTGTTACTGTTCCCGCAGATGTTACTGTAGCGACTGCAGTATTACTGCTTGTATATGTAAAGGCACCACTGGTGTAACTAATTGGTTCTGTAATATTAAAAGATGCATCGCCATACGTTTTTGACGGGATGGCGAAAGGGCCTATACGATAGCGTAACGCTATGCCGCTCGAATTAATACCATCTCCACCATATAAATGGTATGTAATAGAACTTATCGTTGTAGTTGTTATTTTTGTAAATGTATTGTCTGCATTACGAAGATAGACAAACCCGCCATAATTAATGTATGTTACACCTGAAATTATAATTGGCTCGCCCTCATCACATGCAATAATATAATTTATAGAAGCACCTCCTGGCACTGTAACTGTTGATGTAATTGAATAATTCGTATCCACGTAATCCGGAATGATAATTCGAAATGGACCCGTATCGTTAGGAATTGTGTAATTAAATCGTTCAATGTCGCGAGCGCTTGATAATGTAAAAACATTATTGTTCAATGTAGTAAGATTGGTGCGGCGACGATTTTCTTTATTTCGTAAAATATCGTAACGGTCGTTGTCGGTGTAATAGGACGCGGAAAGGTCAAATGACGTTGCAATCGTATTTTGAATAGCGGCGAATGCAAACACTGTATTGTTTATGGCAGTAATACCAGAATTCAAATTTCCCCCAGCTATAGATTTTGTTCCACTAGTAGAAGCAATATACACATTAGATGCGCCACCATAAAGAGTATACCCCCATACAATTACTTTACCGTCTTTTCTTAATGCGGCAAATGAAGATTGCGTTGAATATACTGCAACTACATTTGCTGAAATATCATTCGCTACAGATGTTGAGTTTCCGCCATTAGTACTATTTCCCCATGTAATTACCTGTCCATTTTTTTTTAACGCAGCATATGCGTAGGTAGTACTATATATAGCAACCACATTTGAATCAGTTATAGACGCGGTAACAGCACTTGAGTCTCCACCATAAGGACCGTAACCCCATGTTATCACATTACCAGTGGATGTCAATGCCGCAAATGAATATGACGAACTACAAATTTTTACAATTTTGGCTGTTGATAATGTGACATTTTCAGCAGTACTTGTACCATTGCTTGTTATACCCCAAGTAACTACACTTCCGTCCAGTTTTAGTGCCGCATATACTGAAGTATGATTGCATACAGATACAACATTTGTTAGATTTACTGAACTTGCAGCGATATGTGGGTTCCCGCCATACGCGGTTTGACCCCATACAACTATACTTCCATTATTTTTTAAAGCAGCATATGTATATTCATTATCTGTATATATTACGACAACTCCAGAGGATAAGCTACTAGAAACTGATGATGAATTACCACCATATGTTGTATCACCCCATGTAATTACACTACCATCCTTTTTTAATACTGCTCCAGCACGATATCCCATATTTACGCTGACTACATTTGAATTGATAGATGACGTAACAGTTGACGAGTCTGAACCATAACTAGAACTACCCCATGTTTGGACACTACCATCGCTTTTTAAAGCAGCGAATACATATTGGTTCGAGTATATATCAACTACGTTTGTCAATGTAACCGTACTAGAATTCCCACCATATGAATTATTACCCCAAGTAACTACTGTTCCGTCGCTTTTTAAGGCCGTCATTGCCTGTGAATTCATATATATTTTTGTAACTCCAGCTGTCAAACTGGCAGCAACACTACCTACAGCGCCACCTGACCATTTTTGTTGTGCTGCTCCACTTGAATTATCACCCCATGTCACTACACTTCCATTTGTACGTAACGCTGCGAATGCATAACTATTACCATAAACCGCTATAATGTTAGATGATAAACTACCACCTATCGCGTTCATAGTAGTATCTCCACCATAATAGTCATATCCCCATGCAATTGCATTTCCAGGTGTAATACTTTTCGTATTATATAACTGGTATCCGCTTTTATTTGTCCAAAATAACACCCCTTGATAATTTTCTATCGCTTCTGTAAAATACACATCCTTTAAATTCACGCCTGTATGTGATTCCAGGAACCAGTCTCCACCCAAAGCTTCTGCACCCGTATCATCGGTGGATGCGCGTAGAGCGACACCCGTTTGTTTGGCCAATGTATCGATAACATACTTCCAGTTTGGGTTGGAATAAAGTGCGCACGCCATCAAATCCACATTTTGGACACCGTATGTGTTTTTGAGCGATGTTATAAACCCGGCAAATTCTGCCCACGACTGGAGTGTTGGGTCTGCAGTTTCAACAGATGCTATGACACTTTCCTCCCCCTGCAATCGAGAGAAAAAACGATGAAATGGTGCGCCAGTATTATGCTGAACAATTCCGACGTTTGTAATCGTACCGACGCCAATTTCGGCGATTTTATTCAATATATATTGAAATGAGGTCGTATTTGTGTCTTGACATATTGCGGTATCAATCGCTAATACATCAAATACAATAGATGTAACAATATCATGTTTCAATGCCGTAACTATAGTGTCATAATCTTGTATTCGTTTATCTACAAGTATTATACTTACTACAGTCATAGCGCTTTGAACTCAGTTTGGATATATTCTATATTATCTACATAGAATATATTAAATAATTAAATACTAAATATTACGATTTCAATGTAACATAAAAGGTGTATATGCTTTCATTTTTTTTGGCATCCCAGAAATCAGTTTGCAAGGTGAGCCCATTATTCATGAATGTATGCGATGTAAATCCTGTGACAACTTTACTCCAAATACTTTTTGCTATTGTATCTGTTTGGTTATGTTCTGAATAGTGTGAGCGTGACGGAAGTAGTGGCGTACTATCGCCGATAATCACCATTCCGCCTGCACCGGTTGTCATATATTTTGCCTGTCCGTTTATTTCGTAATGCTCTAGATTATGAGTATGTCCGTTCAAATACAAATGAACTTGTGGGTTATCAAGTATGGCTGTCTGAAAATCGGCAACATTTATTTCTTCTGCTTTATGATGGCCAACTACAAAGACCCATTCATTACTACCCCGCGAAGAAATATCTGCGAGTATTTTACTAGCCCATGCAAGTTGTGTTTCACAATCCTGCGAGAGAATATTTTCATGAAAACGACAAGGTTCGGCAATTGGCGAGCAATCTGGGTATTGCGTTCCACACGGGTCCCATTTACGGCGGTCCGTACCTCGATAATCTCTCACGCATGGGTTTGTATCAAGAACAATAATATTGGCAATAATGTCGTCAGTGATACTGTTATTGTCCCGCCCCGATTTGCCAGAAGGTGGTATAACCACTCGACGATGATAATAATAACCATCCATATTCCATCCGGGTATAGTTTCATTGAGGGCGAGTTGCGCTTCCGGCGAAAAACCATAATCATGATTGCCGAGAGAATGGTACCATGGAATGCCCATCCCACCAAATAGTTTGGTATAATCCTCGTCGATTTGCGGGTCGCTTGTATTTTGGATACCGCAGTAGTAAAAGTTATCGCCGGTGTTTAATATAAAAACTGGGGGGTCTTGGCCATTTTTTTCACGATTTGATATGTATGCTTTCATTGCTGCAGATGTATCTTGCGCATTTCGTAAATGATACCCGCCGAGAGATGCCGACCCCCAATCACCAACCGAGAGAAATCCGACATTGCTGGCTGCTACTGGATAGCCCACACTATAAAAAAACGATAAACCAAAAATTGCGTAAATCAATGCAGCATGTTTCATTCTAAATTAATTTATTTTATAATAATTACAAAATAAATTCAATGGATATGATAATTATTTATTTTTATGCATTAGCGACATAATCAAGTAGATCCGTAGCAGTGCCATCAACTGGAGTAGTGTTGGCGGTATCACTCAAAACCAACTGTATCTTATACACCCGATCCTCAAACTCATTAGTACGACTAGTTAGCGTATGTTGATTGGCAGCAGCTCTGATGAATACCTTGAAATTGATAGTATCGCCAGCACGAAGTGGTACCGTGCGATAAGGATTTCCGGAAGCATCGTTGTATGAAGCATCGTAAAAACGAGCAGGGGCAACACTTGCAATCTGGCGCATCAATTCACGGCAGACATTACTAGTGGCAGTATTGGCATTCGTAGAATATCTATTATCCGAAGCATCAGTTTGTCCAACAACGATTGTCGAACCAGTCGCGGCCTTTGTGCTAACATTCTTAAGAACAGTCATAATACTATTCTTAGCCGTGCGTCCCTTGCTTGAAATGTCCTCATGTAAAGCGGTTTCATTGCTAAACAAATCAACACCATAAACAGTGTTAAACAGCTTATAAGCCAAATAGCGAGTAAAGTCGTGCTTGACGAGGTTCTTGTTTCTAACGACATTCGTGCCATCTGTTGGTAACATATGACCGCTAGCAGACTTCATCTCAGCATGAGCAGGGTTCAGAGATGCATCAACCGGCCATTGGTCCATGAACACATAGTAGCGAACGTCAGTTCCGTCAGTAATATCATTAACATCATAACTGTCACTGAAGTACTTAAATATGTTGTTCATGTGAGAAGTCTTGAAGTTATAGATAGCAGTTGCACTGACATCTGTCATAGTATCAGGCGCCTCCCTCAATATTGCACCAGACACATCAAGCTGGAAGGTGCTGTTAAGAGCCGGTAATGAAAAATCGATCGACGACATTAGTATTTATATTATAATGTAATATAATATATTTTCGATTATTCTTAAATATTATAATTCAAGTATTTTATATTCGTTAATATGTTGTCGTTAATTCAATCGCTATCGAATAGTCATTATTTTGAACATCTAAAACTTCTCCATATTTATCTACCAATCTCAGATGTAGTTTTTCTATTTTAACTGGGCCAAAATAATCTCTCTGCTTAAATATCAAATCGCTCGGGCTTGTATAATTAATATTAAGAGCTGGCGCTGTAACCGGTATTCTCGCGATGATATTATTTCCTAAATGGGTTCCACCTCCCGTTTCTGCAATAATCGTATTTGATGTAAAATTTCGATTATAATCATCTAATTCTAAAAAGAAATATTGTGTTGCTGAACTTCCGTATGAAGACTCGCTCTCAATGTAACGATTATATACTAGTGGCGCGTATGTTAAATTATTATCAAATCGACTTTGATGTGCGTAAGGCGAATCTACAATATACGTATCTTTATAAAACCCAATCCCCCAACCTGCGTTTTTATATAAAGGACGCATCTTTGTATTTGAACGAGTTACTTTACCGGTATGAGGGTCTAATTTGGGTCGAAAACATTGTAACGTTTTTGATGTCATATGAACGCGGGCAGACGATGAACTGGCACATTCGTTGCTGTTTGGGTCTGGGTCGACCATAACAGTTACAGTTTGTCCATTGAATGAAATATCCTGAGTCGTTTTTTTTCTTAAAAACACGCCACCTTCCTTATAATAATCTGTAAACGATTTGTCTTCTTGTATATTAAAATCCAGTTTGAAGTAGAAGTTTGATGAATATTGATAATTACTATCGTAGTTTCCATAAAAGGCACGATAATACGGGTCACTCGGTGTTGGTATTTCTGCAATAGGTGGAACAGAGTCACTCTCTTCTCTCGAACGAATAATTGTTCTAGTTGAAAGATCGCTTACTTCAGTAACAAGGTATTTTAAACCATTAAATATGAGTTGATTGCTTGACGCGTCTATATATGCAGATGGATCGCGCGGGACATATGTCTTTACGTTCGAAATATCTACCAAATCTGCAACAACCTTTCCAGATTTCGGCTTTAACGAGTTAATGAAATAATTACTCATTAATATCTGATAATCGGATGAAATCAAATAACCTTCGGGAATAATAATCGTTTCACTATGATTAATAAATACGGTTTTTACCTGCCCATTTTCTGTATATCTTTGTGGGACGTTATATAGATGAATGGTGAAAATATTGTTTTTTTTTGCATTTGAAAACATTTTTACCATATTTGGAAATTCCATCGAGACGATTTTCATCGAAAGCACGTTATTTATCGGTGTTGGTAAATTCCAAACATAGTCAGCGGATGTCGTTGAACCATGGTTCTCTCGAAAAAGAGTATCGATACTCACAATACGTTTAATTGTTTGTCGGTCAAGAGGATTAATGACGCCTTTTGCAAAATCATGTATAAACGATGGTGTTGCGATAAGATTCGGATTAATATTCTGGACATGGACGGTGTCTTTTGGCATCATTACAAGCTTATCTCCATCACTCAATATTGATGACGGCGCGAATTTTTGGATAAGTTGATTTTCGATTGTCCTGCCTGACGATGTCGCAATATTGGCGTCAGTTATGAATGAAACCCCCGATTGAAGATATTGAATGATACGTTTCTGCGCTTCGCTAAAGAACATGACATATTCGTCATCCTCATTATAATTTTCGGAGAATGGCATATCACCTCCAATACCAGTTGCATTGTAATTCTTGTATTGCTGTACAATTTCTCTCGTCATGTTTTTTACATAATCTTCTGTAATATTGCCTTTTTGATGTTTTGGAATTTTATAGATTTCCATCAAATCATCTATCGAATAACTATTTATATCCAGGTCAAACCCATATTTGCCTCGTTTCTTTTCGCTATCCTTTCGCGACATGGACTATACTTATTAAAATGCTATATTTAATAAGTATTACTTATATTTTTATATTTATTAAATGTTGGCAGTTCCGATACTTGCAATAATTGCACCGAGTAAATCTGGGTCCCAAATACCATTTTCTGGATAACCATATGTTTTAATATATGCAAGATATTCGGGCTTGATTTCCACCGGAATAACCGTAATATACTGATCCGGAAATAGTGATACAGAACCACGCAACATATTCAATTGTGCAAGTAATTCATTGGGGTCGTTGAATTTATCGGCAATCAGTTTGTAGGCATCTCGCTGGTCTGTTACACTCGTGTTTGTATTATACAAATTAATGGATTGAAGCAGACCCTCTAAATTCGTATTAATGAATTTTCTTACCTTCTCATATGTCGTGTTTAATGGTTTTTTCAGGTTGTATAAACCCAATGAGAAATTGTTATATAATGTTTGGTTGAGTTGAGACTTGATTAAATTGAATGCACCAGATGAATAATTATTATTAATTTCACTAATATTTTTAACAACATTACTATTCATCAATGCTTCTATTTCCGTACAAACATCACCACTGCCACCACCGCTACCACTACCACCAGTTACACTACTACCTCCTCCACTATTTGTAATTCCAGAATTAAACCCTGAACCACTTATAGTGGTTACTGTTGTACTCGTTCCACCTAAAGTTGCACTAGTGTTACCTTTATTTACCGCGCTGGTCAAACTTAACATTGAAAATCCGCCTGCGCCAAATGCTGTATTACTTGTTATTTTTCTAAATACACTGTTGGATGAACTCTTTCTTACAAACGCCATACTATACGCTCGTATTGTAGCAACTTTCTACTGTACTGTATTATCGTAAGAATAAGTATTATTTATAATGGGCGTGTAGTTATTGAGAATGATGTATTATCAAAACTAGCATTTGATGCGTTGCCAACACCGTTCGCGCCACCATTGTTTCCGGTTCCAAGGATATTTACAGCACCTAATACCACACTTGAAGCAGCTGTGCTTACCGGTGTAAGTTCAGATATAATGTCGATTTGCGCTACACCGGTTCCGGATCCTCCAACTCCGCCAATCATGCCTCCATAATCTGCATTTACCTCTGTATCACCGCCATCTGTAATCACGATTTTACTATTGATAAGAGGGGTTGGACCGATACGGGAGTTGCTTGCAATGATTGTTCCATCTGTTATATTTGGTCCCTGTGAAGCATTTACACATTGCCATGTAATTCCGTCATCACTTATTGCCACCGCGGATGTATTATTGTTGATAACATCTTGGAGAGGAGCCGACGTGGATGCAGTCGTAGTTCTCGTAGCCGCAACACTTGCTGCGGTAGTCGCTGAATTTCGCCCAGTAGCTACCCATCTCTTTCCAGTCCATTGGACATCATTGCCACCACCTGCGAATAATGTATCGTTGCCAACATACGCTACACTATTTCCACCGGTTGTGAAGAGAGGTTGGGTGATAGCAGATGATGATGCATCAAGCGTACTATATTGCACACTTGCATCCGACCAGCTAACTCCTCCATCCGTGCTTACACTAATTGTATTCGCAGTCGACCTGCCCGTAGCCACTGCACGACCGACACCTTCATATGATGGTTCAAATGTAATGCTTGTTCCGCCGCCCATTGCATCACTGAAACCAGGACCAGGTGTTGCTGGTGCGGCAGTCCATACGCTACCAGAGTTGTCCGTTGTAAGAATAACGCCGTTGCTTGTTCCGCTCACGCTTGCACCGGTTGCAATAAGTCGTCTTCCTGTGTAAGCAATATCAGAAATACTAGTGAGTGAGGTGCCGTGAGTGATAGGTGTCCATGATGCTGCGGCAGCATTGGCTGCAGATGCACCAGTTGTCGTAACAATTTGGTTTGTTCCTTGTCCTGCGGCAAACCACTTATCACCTTTAAACGCGATACTCGTACCTTCGCCAGAGAAACAGAATGAATTTGTCTCCCGCACACTTCGCCATGTGCCAATACTTCCACTAACATCAAGAGAATATATCACGGAAGAGAAGGACGCATCGGTGGCAGCACCTGTATTCTCACCTGTGGCGACCCACATCTGCTGGTCAGCATTCCATGTGATTGACCTTGCTGCTGTATCGAAACCGCCGGTGCTTACATTTGTATTTGCGATACCTTGCCAGCCTGTCGCACCAGTAGGGTCTGTTGTTCGCATCAAGGTACTTGTGCTACCATTACTGGTGGCAGGTGTTCCTGCTGCAATCCAAACCCGCCCGTTATACGCGAGAGAATAGACTTGTGATAAAATTGCACCGGTTCCCACGATAGGTGTCCATGATTGTCCGGTCGTTTCAGTAGAAATATACAAAGATATTGCTGTAGAGTCTGAACCGCTTCTTGTTCCTCCTACCAGCCAACGTCCAGCGGCTGACGCACTCGCATCCAACTGGTTCCAAACGCATGTATTCAAATTGAGTGATGCGTCGGCAGAAGAAACAATAGAACTTGTCCATGCAATACCATTCGCACTATACAATACAGTTCTTGTAGGAGTTGCTGCCGACCCTACTCCAACAGCCAACCATTGTTGTGTATGCGGAGAGAATGCAATGTCTCTTATTTCATCTAAATCTATAATTCCATTTCCTCCATTTGCGACCGTACTTGTTCCTAATATCCAGCCACTTGCACCGTTTGTATTTGTAGTATATGCAATTGATGCATTACCTGGCATTTGAGGGTAAAGCTGCCCTTGTTGTTGTATGAATTGGTTTTTACCGCCGGCGACCCACCATGATTTGTTATATAATAACGTATATGATGTATTACTTACTGTGAGCATACCATGTGACGCTAATGTTCCTTGTGTTGCAACAATATTAGTCGTTCCATTGGTTCCTTTAATAAGAAGAAGATTACCGAATATATCCGCAACAGATGAGTTACTGGTGGTATAAGTTATCGTATTGGTGGTAGTGATGTTATATACACGGGCATGGCCGGCCCAGGTTGTATATCCACTGTTCAAAGACGCACCAATTATTAGTGTCGTTCCATCAGCAGAAAGACGTACGCTAATTCCACTGTCATCTCCAATCGCTTCACCGTCAATATCCATACCAAGACGGTCCCAACCAGCTGGACCGAAACCAGGAAGAGACTGATTAGGTTGGTCTGTTAACTTGGTTGAATTGTATTTATAGACACGTACATGGCCTGTGTTGCTTGTATTATTAGATGAACCGATTGCTACTATGGTTCCGTCAGCTGATATACTTACGCTAGTACCGCTATAGTCAGTTTGTGCCTCTCCATCAATATCCGCGCCAAGACGGTCCCAACCAGCTGGACCGAACCCAGGAAGAGACTGATTAGTTTGTGCGGTCAACTTGTTTGGATTGTATTTATACACGCGCACATGGCCAGAGTTGTTACCATTACCGTCGTTATGAGTTGCCCCAATCGCTACAACAGTTCCGTCAGCAGAGATACTAACCGACCATCCACTAAAGTCATCCGGTGCTTCTCCATCAATATCTTTTCCAAGTCGGTCCCAACCGGCTGGACCGAACCCATCAAGTTCCTGATTGGTTTGATCCAATGTTTTGTTGGAATTGTATTTATAGACACGTACATGGCCCGTATTATTAGTATTATTCTTTGCCCCAATCGCTACAACAGTTCCGTCAGCTGAGATACTAACCGACCACCCACTATTGTCACTCGGTGCTTCTCCATCAATATCTTTTCCAAGACGGTCCCAACCTACTGGACCGAACCCAGGAAGAGTCTGGTTAGTTTGTGCTGCAAATTTGTTTGGATTATATTTATATACGCGCACGTGGCCTGCGTAGCTTGTATTATTAGGTGAACCAATAGCTATAACACTTCCATCTGCGGACATACTAATCGAATCTCCTGACCAATTATCAACAGCTTCACCGTCAATATCATCACCAAGACGGTCCCAACCAGCTGGACCGAAACCAGGAAGAGACTGATTGGTTTGTGCGGTCAACTTGTTTGGATTGTATTTATATACACGTACATGGCCAGAGTTGTTACCATTACCGTCATTATAAGGCGCCCCAATTGCTACGACAGTTCCATCCGCAGATATACAGACATTAGACCTAAAACCAGTGAAGTCACCACTTGTTTCGCCGTCGATATCCGCACCAAGACGCTCCCAACCTACTGGACCGAACCCAGGAAGAGATGGATTGGTTTGTGCTGTGGTTTTGTTTGGATTATATTTATATACGCGCACGTGGCCGCGATTATCATTAATATTTCCGGTTGTTCCATCGTTCTGTTGTGCTCCAATTGCTACAACAGTTCCGTCCGCTGATATACTTACGCTATATCCACTATAATCATACGCGGCTTCTCCGTCAATATCTGCACCGAGTTGTTTCCATTCACTTCCATATGTCGTCGTTAGTGCTGATGACGGTGGAACCATTACGCTCACAGTCGATGGTATTGTCGTTGCTGCACCGTATGTGCTTGTCACAATATTGCTACTCACTGTTGCAACTGTATTCACACCTCCGTCGAACATGAAGTTCTTAGTTCCCGGTATTGCGACCCATGACCGCAAATTTGTATCGCTCGAATAATCTGCATACGCCAGCGAGTAGTTGCAGAACGCATTGGCGCCGATGGCGGTTGAACCTGCGATAATTCCCGTCGTTGATGCGGCTGTAATTGGCTTCCATGTTATCCCACCATCGTCGGACCGTGCAAGAACATTTATACTGTCAGTGTTATTACCCGCGACCCAGATACCATTGGAATATCCGATTGAATTGCATACGGTGAATGGTGCATTCGCCATTTCCGCATTTGATGCAACAACTGACCATGCATCAGCAAGAACTGCACTTGGTCGCGACGAACGTGCAAAGACATTTGTTCCTCCACTACCACCTACAATCCAAAGTGGCGCGCCTGTTCCTTTTGAACCATTACGTCCGTATGCCACTGTTAAAGCTGATGCATTTAAACCTGTAAATGGTGTATATACCGATAAAATGTTATTGTAATTCAGAGTGTATGTTGTTCCAGTAACAGTAAGTGTACCTTGCACTATAGTTGGTGTTACGCTGAATGGTGAAACAGCCGATTGTGTTGCAGTAATGGTCGTTGTTCCGCTTGCAATGTCTTTGATAAGTAGTATTGCATTGCCGTATATTTCCGCCACGGCGGGGTTACTGCTGGTGTAGGTAATTGCACCGAAGGTGTCAAGTTTATAGACACGGACTTGACCAGCCAAATTACCTCCACCATCATTTGTGATGGACCCAATCGCCAGTGTGGTTCCATCTGCAGAAATACTTACGCTAGTTCCACTCTCGTCTCCAGGCGCTTCTCCGTCAATATCTACGCCAATTCTGTCCCATCCTACCGGACCGAAATTGGGAAGAGTTTGGTCGGTAATTGCAGCTGTTTTGCCTGCGTTGTATTTATATACACGGACATGACCACGATTATCGGCGGTTACTGTAGTTGGTACGTCATTATATGGAGCACCAATAGCAAGTATATTTCCATCCGCAGAAAGACTTACACTTGTTCCACTTCGGTCATCAGTTGTTTCGCCGCTGATACTGCCTCCACGCTGGACCCATGTAGTGCTATTCCAAGAAAATATTCGAACTTGAACTGCACCAGTTGCTGGGTTTGGCGAACCTATGGCAAGTATGGTTCCGTCTGCAGAAAGACTTACACTTGTTCCGCTTTGTTCTTGAGCAATTAATCCGTCAATATCTGTACCTAGTCGGTTCCATCCTCTTGGACCGAAATTCGCGGAACCTTGTGTCATTTGTGCGTTCATTTTATTTGCGTCATATTTATACACGCGAACATGACCTTGTCCCGTGCCGGAATCAGTCGATAAGTTTGTTGCATCATTGCCAGGAGCTCCAATAGCAACAGTTGAACCATCAGCGGACAGAGCAACGCTAATCATTGGCGGTGAGGCTAATGAACCATCACTTACGGCTTCTCCATCAATATCAGCTCCAAGACGCACCCATCCAACTGGACCAAATAACAAACTATTTTGGTCAGTTATTTCACCTTTGCCTTGCGTGTATTTATATACTCGAACATGACCGCTATTTGGTACATTACCAGAACCATCATTTTGAGGAGCAGCAATTGCGATTATATTTCCATCGGCTGAAATACTTACTCTCATACCACTATTGTCGTCAATTGCTTCACCATCAATATCTCCGCCAAGTCGGTCCCAGCCTGCTGGACCAAAATCAGTTGCGGTTGCTGATGTATTTCCGAATTGCGGTGCAGTCTTATCTGCACGATAACGATATACACGCACGTGTCCGCGATTGTCGCTTGCCGAACCAGTTGTTCCATCATTAAGCCTTGCTCCAATTGCTACTGTAGTACCATCTGCAGATAGACAGACACTAATTCCACTTTGGTCTTCGCTTTGTTCGCCATCGATATCTCCACCAAGACGGTCCCATCCAGCTGGACCAAACCCAGGTAACGCTTGGTTCATTTGTGCAACTGTTTTGTTTGGATTGTATTTATAGACACGAACGTGACCAGCGTTGTTACCAGAGCCATCATTTTGATTTGCTCCAATTGCAACTACTGTTCCATCAGCTGAAATACTAACACTAATTCCGCTATATTCAATTTGTCCCTCTCCGTCAATATCTCCACCCATCATTCGCCAAATGTTATTGTACGTTGGAATGATGAACCCGGTACTCGACGGTGGAGCTAGCATTGCATGTCCGCGTGTTGTTGCCGGGAGGGTTGTCGCAGAAAGACCGGTCGAAGTAAGGTTGCGTATTGGCGTCCATACCCTACCGTTCGTGGAATATGCAACACACCCACCTGGGATAAAGACACCTGTGAGAGGATTTGTATAACCTACTCCAGTTGCTACCCATGTAGGTACACCTGATGCATCTACACCCCATGTAACATCTGTACCCGAAACCGCGAATACGCCATCACCGGTAGCCGCTGACCAATTTGCGCCGTCATATGAGTAGAATATTGTGGTATTTGTGGTACCGTTGCTGTTGTATGTTGATGAATTACCGAGATTTGCCGCGAGAATGCCATCGCTTTGACCAACTGCAATCCATATTCCCTCGCCGTACTCATCCTGTCCGTATGAAACGTGATTGCCTTGTCCGGTGAAATTCGACGTATTATGAACTCCTATCCATGTCGTCATATTATAGGAATATGCAATACTGTATGCAGACACACCTGGCACTGATCCAACGAATGGTAATCCCACTGCAACCCACATTGGCGTACCCTGTGAGTCTGAACCATATGCGACACCATTCACGGAATTGAAGAGTGTGGTCTTGGACCCTAGAACTGCGGTCCAGTCGATACCGTTAGATGAGTATGCAAGCGTATTTGCAGAAGCATCGGCACCGGCTACCCAATAACCGTCGATAGCTGCGCCAGTTCCACTATTTCCGTATGCGATAGCACGAACAGTTGACGTAATGGTATTGCTTCCGGAATTCGTAAGCGTTGCCTGCTGGTAATATTGGTCGTCGGGCATCGCATAGACCCAAACACCGCCGGTTGCGTCACTCGTTGTCGCGGAAATCGTACTACCATTTTCAGATAATGCGACCGATGACCAGGCACGGGAGCCAGCGGAAGATAAGATTGACCAATTTACACCATAGTTTTTAGAATAGTACATGTATGAAGTTGCAGATAATGTTCCAGTGGTGTAGGTTAACAAATATGTTGTTCCACTTGTTGTTAATGTTCCATTTGTCGTGGTTCCAAGTTGCGTAGAAGTAATATCTGTGGTTCCATCACCTTTGATTACGATGAGATTTGAAAAAACCTCAGCAACGCTAGGATTACTGCTAGTGTAGGTTATTGGATTTGTCACGGTTGTGTTAAAAACGCGCACACTTCCACTATCTGGTAATGCGTTGCCGGCCCCGTCATTCATTGGCGCACCAAATGCAACAGTGGTTCCGTCAGCTGACATACTCACGCTCCAACCTGCCAAATCATATGAGGCCTCACCATCATTATCTGTTCCACGTTGTGGCCATGTCTGGTTTGTTGTGTTATAATCGAATACGCGTAACTGTCCACGGTCCATACCGGATGTTCCATCATTATACGGCGCACCCACCGCAATTGAATTTCCATCCGCAGAGATGCTTATACTGTAGCCGGAACGGTCGCCGATAGGTAAGGGTAATGATGTCGTATATTCAGACCAAGTACTACCAAAATCTTGTGACCATATGAGTGTTGTTGTTGTAATAATTGCAACTTGTAATTTACCGATATTTACTATACCTCTTATAGTTGCACTAGTGTCTTTTGTAACTGATGTGTTAACATAACTGAGCGACCAGGTAGAACCATAATCAGAACTTATATATATATTTCCATAATAATATTGTCCAACAGTCATAAATCTCCCACATGGTGATACTGCAGCAGAATAATATATGGAAGTACTTAAACTTTGGCCGGCAACACTTGTTATTTCTGTCCAAGCATTAGCAATACCATAATTTTGAGAAATGTAAAATCTACCTCCCCATGATGATGCTAACATATACTTACCTGATGCTGATACAGCGGCACCATAAAAAGATGATGGACTACTTATTCTAATAACGGCGCTCCAGTTGGCACCATAGTCAGATGACCTATAAACCCCACCGAATCCTTGGTCGCTCTCGTATGCAGCGAGTTGATATTGTCCGTTTGCTGACATACTTATATTTTTCCAAAATCTATCACGGTTCCCGTCGCCGAAGTTTGCTGTGAACCAATGTACACCATAATTCTGGGAATAGTATATAGGTCCTTGGGATACAGTAACACTAACATACTGACCGTTGGAATTTGTAGCAACATCTGCCAAATTGAGATTAATGTAATATATCTCGCTCCATGTAACACCATAATTAGTTGATTTGTATATTCTACTATCGGGCGATATGGTAACTGCATATTGAATTTGACCATTATCTGACATAGCAATTGAATGATATATACTCGCCACTCCTGTAGAGTATCGAGTAGTCCAACTTACACCATAATCAGATGACGTGTAAATATAATACAAAGAATTTATATTTGTTGATGTGGTTTGGTATCTACCGTCCAAATTACTTATACTCAAAGCATATCGGTTAGAAGAAGTTTGAATTTGTGATGAAGTTGTCGAGATCAACCTAAGCCCCGTCTCTCCATCAATATCAAGTGTTCCGGCTTGTAACCATGCTGTCCCATTCCATTTATATACACGAACATGTCCACTATCAGGGCCATTGGCTCCATTATTATATGGTGCACCAATTGCAACGGTATTGCCATCAGCCGACATAGATACACTGAACCCACTCTGATTATTCGTTCCTTCACCGAATATATCGTCACCGCGTTTTGTCCATGCACCTGCTACTGTGTCAAAATACCATACGCGTACTTGCCCACGGTCAAAAATGTCATTGTTATCACTATATGGCGCACCAATTGCAACAACACTTCCATCCGCAGATAAACTTACACTTGTTCCGCTTTGGTCACCATTTCTAATTTCATATCTAGCGGTGTTTTGACTGTATTGGCCATCGCCCGAACTTTTAAACCAAAGACCATAAGCTGAAATAAGTTGATATGTACCATCTTCAGATAATGCTAGACCACTATAATCTGACCCGGACAAATACCTCCAACTAGAGACATTACTAGTAGTTCCATAAGCAAGGTATCCATAATAACTATGAGCTAAATGACGTGAACCATCGGGTGATATACCAACTGTTGACCAAGCGAGACCCCCATGGCCGGGATCTTGATTTGTCCAAGTCTCTCCATAATTGTTTGAAATAACATATGTACCCTGGTCGTAATTAGAAGCAATAATATGTTGACCGGAAGAAGACATTGCAATACTATTCCATCTTTTAGAAGATTCGCGCTCTTTCCATGTGGAGCCATAATCATCTGACATAAAAATATTACTATAAACATAACCAACCACTGCTCGATACTGACCATTATAAGACAAGGCAATATCTCTATAATCGTAATTACTTTTTGTTGTTCCCGAAATAATAACGTCTTGTCCATTCCATGTTAAACCATAATCACTCGATTGAATAAACGACAAATAGGAACCGGCCATTAGATATTTACCATTTCCACTTACTGCAATACAGGACCATGTCAGATTATAACCTGTGGGGTTATTAGTCCATGTTAAACCATAATCTGATGATAAATATAGAATTGATGTGCCACTGCTGGTACCACAAGCTGCTTGAATTCTCCCGTCGGCAGACATGGATACATGACGCCATGGTCCTGTTACTGCTTTTTGTATCCAATTCAAACCATAATTATGCGATACATATATAAACCCGCCATTATGTACTACACTTTGATATTGACCGCTGTAAGACATCGCGCAGCCATTCCACTGAGTAACATCAGGATTAATACTAATGGCTTTACTAATCACATTGATATTACTACCTGAACTGGACAACCCAAAACCTCCATCAATATCTGCGCCACGTTGAACCCATGCGCTTGTGGCAGTGTTCCATCGGTATACGCGAACATGTCCGCTATCTATGAAATTTGAATCTCTATTATTCATTGGTGCTCCAATCGCGACAACATTTCCGTCCTTAGATAAACTCACACTCATTCCACTATAATCATCCGCACCTTCGCCGTACATGATGTTACTACCTCGCTGTACCCAATTCGGTCCTCCAGTCCAATCATATACAAGAACTTGTCCGCGATTGGATACTCCACCAAGGTCATAGTATGGTGCACCAACTGCGACTGTGTTGCCACTTGCAGAGATACTAACACTTGATCCAAATTGGTCAGAGTTCGCACCTCCATCGATATCATTACCACGCTTCGTCCATACCCCCCCAACCAACGCATACACGCGAACATGTCCTCTTTCAATTCCACTGGCACCTGCGTTATATGGTGCGCCGATTGCAACGACAGAACCATCCGCAGATAAACTTATACTATATCCACTTTGGTCACCGGACACTTCACCGTCGATATCTTGACCGCGTTGTGTCCATGTAGTACCATATGTTGATGCTACCGCTCCTGGCGGAGGCACCATAATACTTACAGCGCTTTGCAGTAATGATGATGATGATGATTGTGTATTACTGTTTATACATGCAACTTGATATTTTCCATTTGCCGACATTGCAACATCTTGCCATGGACGATTTGTTGTCTGTAATACAATACCTTCAATATTGATATTGGATGATACCCATGTTGCGCCGAAATTTTCTGAACGGTATAAGTATCCATTTGTTGTAGTAGAATTAACACATGCAATCGCGTATTGGCCGTTTGCTGAATTTGTAACAGCTTTCCATACCCGAGATAATGTCTGTGATGCGACACCATCGATATTTACTGAACTTGACGTCCATGTATCGCCCCTATTTGTAGAATAATACATATAGCCGTTATTCACACACGCCACTTGATAGTTGCCTGTTTCTGCCGATATGGCGACATTCTGCCAATTTTGTGGTGTGATTGTGTTGGCATTTGCGCTTCCATCAATCGTAATACCGGCATTGGTCCAACTTAGACCGCTGTCGAATGAACGATAGATGCTACCGTAAGATACTGCGCCCTGGACAGAGGCTGAATTTGTTGTAGATATAGATTTCCAGTTTTGTGTAGTTCCGCCGATGTCACTGAATGTATTTCCATAGTCGGTAGAACGGAGGATTGTGCTATTTGGATAATCTGGCCCGGTTATTGTTGCTTTTGAGCCAAAATCAGAATACGGTGTATTATTAATATTATCGATTGATGTTATTGACAAACGGTTCGGCAATGTTACAGTCTTCGGAGTACCACTTACTGTATATTCTATTTTCCATCCATTCACTATATCAAATGAAAAGTATATAGTTGATGGGTTTGGTAGATTGTGGATATCTGGATACGAAAAATCTTGTTGCCAAGTACCGTTAAGATTGCTATTTATTACTGTAGTGTTAGTAGCGAACCGTATATTAAAATGCAATGAAATACTATTGTTTGTTGGAATTGGCAAGAAGTTGACAGTCCCATCTCCATCTTGAAGTTTTGTAAATGTCCATCTTTTTACAGATGCATTAAATATCCCCATCATCAACGCTCCTGATGCGGATACTGAACTGCCTAACCATGTTCCTAATCCACGTCTAGGCATCCATGTCTGCCCGTAGTCTGTTGAGACGTAGAGCTGCCCATTGGCATTTCCCTCTGTCCCAGAGGTTGCTATTTGATATTGGCCAGACGCGGATGATTTAATACGGTTGAATGTGTTTGTTCGCGTGCCTGTGGAGCGCTGAACCCAATTGACACCGTAGTTGGATGAGGTCCAGATGTTACCGCCGTTTACTACAGCACTTTGATATTGGCCCGTTCCACTTACTGATATGCCATACCAAGTACGGTTTGTATCAGTGTTTCTTGCTGTCCAAGTTATACCAAAATCGCTTGAAGTGTAGATATATCCAGTTGTGGTTGAACTATTTACACTAGCACTTTGATATTGTCCGGTGGAAGACATAGAAATTCCATACCAACTTCTGTTATTGTTTCTTGATGTCCATGAAATACCATAATCTGATGATGTATATAATGTTCCTCCAGAAGCATAAGTTGTTCGATATTGTCCGTTGGATGACATCGCAATCCTATTACCACCACCGGTTATGCTTGTATTAGATACTGTAAATGTCACACCATAATCACTTGACATACATATGCCATTACTTCCTGATGAAGTTGTTTGATATTGACCTGTACTACTTATAGCCATCGCATATGCACTCCCATGTCCAATACCCGAATAGGCGGTCCAATTAACACCGTAGTCACTGGACCTATAAGTGTATCCTCCAGGTATTACAGCAGCTTGATATTGCCCTGTACTACTAATTGATATAGCTGTGAAGTCTCCGTTAAGGGCTGTAAATCTTTGCGTCCATGTAACACCATAATCTGTTGATGTGAATATAAAACCAGTGGTCTTGTTAGCTACTGTTTGATATTGCCCCGATGATGATATAGAAATTGCATCCCAGGCCGCACTGGTTCCTCTGGTAGTCCAATTAACACCATAATCACTTGAAGTGTATATAAATCCAGAAGTAATTGTCGCCGTTTGATACTGTCCTGTCTTGCTCATGGAAATTGAAGTCCAGCTCCCACTCGGATACGTCGTCGGCGTCGTCAATCTTTGCGTTAGCGCAACTGTACCGAAACTTGCGTCGAAACCTCCGCTTCCTGTACGCGTCGTGGCATTTGTTGGAGATTGGAACACTGCGCTCGTACCAGTTCCTGCAGACGCGGCAGTCCAGTTTTGTCCGTCATTCGAATATGCAAGGCCACTGCTACCGCCTCGCCCACCCGCTACGAATTGAACGCTGCTTCCACCAACTACTGCACTATTATATTGTGAATTCGTAGTAACACTGCTGACTTGTGTAGAGAATGCGGCTGCACTGTCCGTGTAGGTCAGGAGGGGCGTTGTCGAAGAGGTGTATGGGATGGTCGTATGGGTCATAGATAAATAATTGTAGGGGACAATGCCACCAAGTGTGGAAAGCGGGTAGGATGTTTGGGGAGTATTGACCGTGGTTATGATTGATGCAGTTATAGTGAAATTGGCTGTTATTGTAACGAAACCGTGACCTACGTTGATTGCACCCTCGTCGGTTAATGTTGATATACCATATGAACTACCACCACCGCCCTCATGCCATTTAGTACCATTTATAAGGCTTGCACCACCAGCTCCACCACCAGAATAACCACCACCACCACCACCACCAGCACCACTATCAGCACCACCACCACCACCAAACCCACCAATTGATGACCAACCTCCATTACCTCCACTTCCACCAGTTCCACCAAGTAAAAATGAAGTACCTCCAGTTGCATTGTTCATACTAGGATTGGCACCTGATGTATTAAAACCTCCTCCTCCTCCTGCATATTGATAATTTCCAATTCCTGGAACACTACCGCCAGCGCCTGATTGGCCACCGGTTCCCCATGTGTATGTACCACCACCATTTGATGCTACAGTTGTAGCTGTTGCATTTGATAAACTACTATTGTTAGTGGTATCGTAATTTGGATATCCAATACCACCACCACCACCAGCAATAATAATTGGTGTGGTGTCAGATACCACAAATGTTCCACCGCCACCACTTCCTTGTGCAGAGGTGACGCCGGATTCACCCCATTGCCCACATAATATCTTAATAACATCTCCTTTTGTAAGTGTTCGAGATAAAGATACAACTCTTCCTCTACCGTAAGAATACGGAGAACCGCCCACCGCTCCCGCCGCCCTTATTGTATAACTTCCAGTTGCAGGAACCGTCCATAATTGAATTCCTTGAGTTGTCATATTTAAATAGTTATTTGTATCTTGGGTCCATGCTGCATTCGCGCGATTGGCGGCATAATATGTCCTACACATTGTTAAGTCGGGTCCGAACCGACCTGTTTTACCCGCATTATCAAAAGTAAAACTTGAAAACTCGTATAATCCATTTCCTGGTATAACATTCGTAGTATTTACTGCACTCGCTCCATCCTGGCTATTCATCCCTATCGTCGGCGTTGTTAAACTTGTGGTCGTCCTACTCACTAAGCCGCCACCTCTTGCCGCCCCTGCATTCCCTGATGCTGTCTGCGACACAATCTTTGCGTCTTGCCATACCGTGCCATTCACCGAGACCGCCAACGACGACCCGCTCCTGCTTTGCACCCGACCGCTTGCAATCCACATCTTCGCGCCACCGAACCAGGATGCACCTGTTCCGTATTTCTCGAACAAACCCGCACGAGTATCTGTCATTCGGCTTCCAAAGACACCGGTCCATCCGTCCGCATCCGCCGCCTTCGCAGGTGTGGATGTTGCCACCGAATAATTCCCTGTGCCAACTGCAACGATTTGTTGCGTGCTTTCATCGCATAGGATTTTATTCACTTTTGTCATCACACGCGTTGAATTCGGGACGCTGCGCCATGTAATTCCGCCGTCCGTGGAGGTGGACAAGGAGGTGGTAGCGGCGGCGATTTCGGATGTCATGGGAATAGATGTGTTTTGAACTGATGTTACATTAAAATCAACTTTTGTATGGTCATAAAAATACTCAGTGCTTCTATTCAATATCAAATAAATAATTTCATTGGGTAGCAATTCGATCTCGTTGTAAAATGTATGATTTGTTGTTGATTTTCCAGGTATTTTACTATTTTTATAAATTTGATATCTACTATCATTTACCAATCCTCTTTGAATATAATAATTAACACCATCTGTATTATTAGCCGGCAATAATAATGACAATACTATATTAACAATAACATTAATAGTATTTCCTGTATTATTTTTATAACCTATACCGATATTATTTGCGTCTGAAGTATCTGGATGCATTATTAACGCTGGTCCAGTAAATGAACCGCCTCCAAGGGTTGCTGTGATTGTTCCGCTACCAGTTACTTTCTGAATAAAAGGATAATCCCCGGCTCGATTATTGTCCCATTGTCCGTATGTTGCTATAACTGGGTTACCGTTTTGCCAATTTGTAAGTAATGTTGCGCTGGTTCTAGTTTGATTTACTTCAAAATATTGCCAATTATTATTTGTAGATTGTGCAGTTGGACCGACAATAAAATTGTCATATGCATTATCTACTATCGTATTTGACCGTCTTTCAACCAACCCACTATCACCACCCAGCAAGAATGGCACTTGTCCCGTCGCGAGAGACCCGCGCCCATACGGCACAATCGTATTCACATTCTCAATCGGTACACCACCTGAAGCAACCGCACTCACCATCTTACCACTCGTCGTATTTGCAATCGTCGCCCCTCGCTGTGTCTGGTCGTCATAGAAACTTCCAAAATCTAAAATGACCGGGTTCGGAAGAACCGAATAAATAGATGGTTGTGTGGTTGTTGATATTGTCGCATCGTATGTATTCGGCGCCAAAACTGGCAACCAGTTCTTACCGTTATATGAATACAGCAAATATCCAGTCACACCCGATGCATTATTCGCGGATATTCCGGTTCCAGTAGGTTCGCCATTACGCGTATCGCTCGTGCTTGCAAGCCACATCGAGCCATTGAAATACACGGAAATAGCACGCCGTCCAGCTGCCATCGATGCCCACACTGCAGCACCCGATGCACCCGTTGATGCATTCCAATTTATGCCGTCATATGACCATTTCAGACCGCATGTGGTATCATACCCGGCTGCAACCCACATTCCAACACCGAAGCCATCCTTTCCGTAGGCAACCGACCACGCTTGTTCGCTCAATCCTGCCGACGCCGTGATACCGCGCCATAATTTGCCGTCGTACGAATAGGCCATTGTATTTGCTACATTGGCAGATACGTCGCGGTCTCTTCGACCAGCAGTAGCTATCCACATTCCGGTGCCTGCTAGGTTTTTGCCGTATGTGATACCGAGAGAACGAGAGTCGTTGGCAACGGCAGACCAAGTTTCACCGAAATTAGAGGATATATAGATGAGACTGCCCGTACCACCTGATACAGCAGTTTGGTATTGACCAGTTGCGGACATCGCTATCGCATAGTAATTGGCGGAAGTTCCGTTAGATGTCCATCCAGAGTCAAAATTATTGGTTCGTTTAATGGTATCACTGGAGCTTTCGGTTACACCCGAACGATATTTTCCGGTACTCGAAATTGCTATGGAACGGTATCGGTTGCCGGATGGCGCATTAGACGCACTCCAATTTACACCATAATCGATTGATACATATATGTTGTTATTATCGTTAGAACCTATTTGAATTTGGCCCGTAGAGGACATCGCAATACACGTCCATTGCCAATTAATAGAGCGAGCAATAAAAGTTACACCATAATCAGATGACTGTTTAACATACTGGCTAGTACCAACAACTGTTATATACTGCCCGGACGATGAAATAGCAACAGCTTGGTTGTTAGTATCACCGCCACCCGATGTCGGGGTTTGATATGTTACTCCATAATCTCGAAATATTACAATATCCATACCGGTAGCTACTCCTACTTGATACTGTCCGCTTGCGGATATGGCGACTTGTTTCCAAGTAAAAGAACCAAGTCCACGTCCCGTCCATGTCATACCATAATCAGATGAGTTGTATAAACGGTCGGGCGAACCGTCGATGTTGGCAGCTATTACATATTGACCTGTGGATGATACTGCCACTGACACCCATCTTCTTGAAGGTAATGTAAGCACTGACCACGTCACACCATAATCAATCGACCGATACACTAATCCATTATCCATTGATGCAAACTGAAACTGTCCTGTGCTATTTATCGCCACAGTTCGCCAATCAACTACCGGCCCTACAGGTGCATACCTCTCCGTCAGCACATTAGTGCTCGTCCCGAATAATGAAGAGCTTGACTGTGACATGAACCAGTTCTTCGCATCATATGAATACGCCAATCCGGTATATGCCGACCCACGTCCTATCGCCGTCCACATTCCGACACCCGCTGCATCCGCGCCATACGAAACACCTTGGCATACAATTCCGAAGAGCGCCCTTGACCCAAGAATAGGCGTCCAGTTCATTCCATCATCCGACCATGCCATCGTATAAATCGAACCGGTCACGTTCGTATATGTTCCTGATGTTGTTAACGGCGAACCACCTACAGCCACCCATCGTCCGCGGTCATTACAACACACTGCATAGCACGACCCGGCGCTTCCGAAGATTTGCGTTCCACCCGCCCCGTTCCAATTTACACCATCACGTGACCATGCCAAGCAATTATTCCCACTGACACTACTTCCTAGGGAATCGCCACCTGCAACCCATATTCCATTTCCATATTTCACAGTGCGAATACTTCCTATAGAGTTGCTAGCTGCGTTTGTTAAAACTGTTGTATTGTTTGTTGTCCAAGACAACCCACCATCATATGAATACGCCATTCGGTTTTTTCCACCAACATTTGTTGCATCGCGAATAATTCCACCACCTACCGCAATTAAGAAGTTACGTGAATACACAGGCGACCACGATATTCCTTCTGCGCCATTGGCTGACCGTGCAATCACACTGGTCGTCTCTGTTCCGCCTCCTGTAAGAAGTCCTTGTGCGCGACCTACACCTCCACGCCACATTGCACCCGTACCTGCTCCTGCACCCAAACTTGTCGGCATACCAGTCGTCAATAATGATATTGGGATGTTCGCAAAGCTTACGGCATTTGTACATAAGGTTGGTGTATAAATACTGTTCGTAGGGCTACTATTCCATCCAGTTGCTGCAGTGATGTCCATCGTACTCAAAAGACGCGATGAACCTGCTCCAGATGTTGCAATCCATGAATATCCAGTCCATGCAATACCGTTCAATCTTCGAAATAATGTGCTGGTAAGTGTTCCTGTGGCGATTTTCCATTCAGTAGAACCGTCTACTGTAGTTGTATACGCAATTTGATTTACAGCAGCATTCAATGATGCATCGCCAACAACGACCCACACAGGCGATGATACTCCTGCATTAAACGTGATAGCGCTTCCATTTGCTAATATTGGTGGAATTCCACCATTCGACCCCGAAATCGTGGCGGTTGCCCATCCCGTCAGGATATTTTCGGTGCCGGTGTCAGCTCGCCATGAAATACTGGCCGCTGGCGCACCTACCTCACCTGAACCGCCACCACAGCAAACCCACGCTGAACCATTATACGCAACTGAGCTTATACGTATGGCTGGAAGAACTGACCCAACCATTATTCTTCGCCAACCACTCGCACCGGTGCGGTCGCTTGTGAAATATAATGCGGATGTATTATCTTGGGAACCGCCAACCACCCAGTACCGTGAGCTTGACGCAATACATACTGGTTGAAATGATGCTGAACCAGCACCACTGACAATTCCTGATACAGCAGTCCATCCGACCGCACCATATTTGTCTGTTGTATAAATCAGATTGTTATTATTCGGGTCATAACCGCACGCCAACCACGCAAGACCGTTCCATTCCAACGCAGCATAGCCACCTTGTCCAATCAAAATTCTCGGATTGGCAGAATTGGATGCCACCGACCATCCTACACGCGCAAGTGGGTCAGTGCAATACCAGATTGAACCGTATTGTTCTCCAGTTACAGGATTGTTCGTGGTCATTCCAAAATTTGCTACCCACGACCATCCGTTCCATTTTAATGCGGAACTAAATGTCTGTGTTTCTGGTGTAACTTGGAATAATTGTGTACCTGATAAATCGGTGTATGTATTCAACCACATGTTGGCGTATGGAGCAGAACTTTCACGAATATTGACATCCATGTGTGTGATAAATACACTGCTGGTTACGCGAAGGTATGTTGCGGCTGTGGCATCCATCGGAGCATTCGTTGTGCCTCCACCCATGACACCATTACCACTTCCAATAAACGCGCAAACGGGTATTGTGGTTCGTCCAATCGATGAATTGGCAGTCTCCCGTGACGATGCAGTTACGGTTGTTGCCGACCGTGATCCACCCACTATAAGCGAACTTCCATTCCAACCCACTGCGCGAGCACCTGTCTTCATTGTATTTACAAGTACAGAGCTTGCGCCACTGATGTCTGAAAATAGAAGAGCTGAACCGCTTACATCTGTCCATACACGACCATCCGCTGATAACGCGATACATGCGCGCGACCCACTTCCTACTGCAACCCATCGCTGCCCAGGCGCAACGGTCTTTGCCGTGGAATAACCATTCCATGAAATACCGTCAGCAGACCACGCAATTATATTACTAGTTGAGCATGAAGCTGATGCGGGACCAGTTGCAATAAATCGTTTTCCGTTCCATGCTATTGAATTTGCACCATATGGGAATAATTGCGCCGACCCTGCAACACCGACCCAACGCCTTCCCGAGATGGCATAGTCTGCGGAGGTTGCTCCAGCGGTAGGTGTATCTACTGAATACAGAATACTTACTCCACTACCATCCGAAACTGAATTTCCACGTCCAACGGCCACCCATCGTCCACCACCCCAAACAACGTCATTCACCATTGTTGTAAGCGCAGAGGTTTTTGTAGTGCTAGAAGCAGCGGTAAAGGTGTCTTCCCATACTAGACCATTTTTATTCTTTGAATACATGATTGATGTATTTACACCTTGACCCACAGCCACCCAGTACATTCCGTTCCATGCAATACGTTTAACAACTGTCAGGCTGATATCGGTATTTGAGATAGCGTTCCATGAAGTTAGGTCGGTTGACCATGCAAATGAGGCGGTTTGAAGGTCGTTAATGGGCGAACCGTCGCCACCTACCATCCATATAGTACCGTTCCATGTAACCGTATTCAATACACCGGCAATTGGGACGCTCGTGCTTGACAATTGTGTCCATGTAACTCCATCTTTTGATGTCGCAATCTTGGATTTAGTTACAGTATCATTTCCTACTGCGACCCAAGTCGTTCCATTCCAGAATGCGTCGTTACATACACCCCCACGGAAAGCTGACTGTGCGATACTGACGGTACTTGACCCCCAGGTGCGCCCACCATCCGCAGATATCGCGCCAGTTGTTGTTCCAACCAAACTATTGTCAGAACCGAATAATAGCGTAGGGTGCTGAAGATAACCGGAGCCCACTCCAGCAGTCCATCCGACACTGCGAACAGTAGTCATTGACCCTGGTCGAAATGATGTTGCGGCCGTTCCAGAGCTTACAGATGAACCAGCGGATGCACCTGTTGGTATGACGTAGTCGTTGGTAGTAGCAACACAACGCATATCAGTAAGACTATATGCGCCAGATACACCAACGCCCCCGCCATAGATATTCGTAGTCGGATATACACCAAACCATCCACTGCTTCCTTCGTATGAATATGCGAGTGTGCGTCCAGCGCTAAGTCCCGCGGATGAACCGGTTGCATACCACACGCCATTCAAGTAAGAAATACCTGTTGGACCTCCATTATCTACATCAAATAACTGAGACTTTGTATTCGGTACTGGTGTCCATCCATCGCGGCCATTCGTAGAAAATACAAACGCATTACCTTGAGCAGTTGTCCGATGTACAGTGGCGACCCACAATCCACGACCAGTTGTTGTGCTTACGCCATATGCAATACCAGTTACATTAATCGAGCTTATTGTAGTTCCGCTATTTATCACGCCAATCCAATCCATACCGTTGTAAGAATAAAGAAGCGAAATTGACGATGAACCGACTGCTCCTGCAACCCAGAGCCCGCGTCCATTTTCATCTCTGCCATATGCAATCGAACCAATAGTGGCACTTGCACTTATTCTTGATACGGAATTTCGTACAGGGCGCCAGTTTATACCATCAGTTGAATAGAACATGTTGGCTGTAGTATCAACTGCGCTTGTTCCGGTAGCTGCGGCACCTCCTACAACAAATAATCCGTTTGCAAATGTACAAGCGTTGCATCGAGTGAGAACCGTAAGCGAGTTCGGGACTTCGCTCCAGCTGATGCCGTCGTATGAGAATATGAGCGAATTCGTGGTATCACCACCTGCAACCCACACGCCATTTCCAACGCCAGACGTGGCTGTAGTAATGGCATTAGAAGATAAAGAAAGCTGTTCAGTCGGAGCATACGCAATGGTTCGGACATTTCCAATCAATGTAGTACCGTTGGCGATGGCAGTCCATCGTATACCATTCTGAGAGAATGCGAGATTGCTTGTTCCGGGTGAAGTTTGCGTTCCACCTGCCACCCAAATACGTCCATTCGGTGATATTGCGGTACTAGTTTGACCGTATCTCACCGCATTCACTGCACCAGTTGTTCCAAATATTTCTTTTGCACCGATTGATTGTGTCCATGTCTTTCCATCGATGGTGTATGCCAGTGGTGATATGGTTGTTGTTCCAGCGGCTGCGCTTGCTCCACCCGCGACTACGATGGCTTGTTGTGGCGGTTGTTGATTTGCTGGCGTCCATGTAACACCGCCATCGTTCGAATACACAACAGGGGTAGTGCCATTTCCGGTTGCGACGAACCGGTTAGCATATGAATTCCAACTAACAGAATAACCTGTATTCGCTGGAGTAAAATCACCGTCGGTGTCAAGTGCTATGATATCTTGGCAACGTGTTAGGAAAGGACCAAACGATGACGCACCCATTCCTACTCCTGCGTCATCCGATGACCTGACTGTTATTGGTGTCCAATTAATACCATCTGATGAGTATGCCATTGTATAGCCTGAATTGTTATTTGCGCTATCCATTCCACCAATATTTGTGAGTGTTGAAACCGACTGACCATTCCATCCACCAACTATAAATCTTCCGCCTACAGCGTCCCAAATGACACGGACAGCTTCACTTCCGTTTTTGAATATTGATGTAGCTGCTGTCTTAGACTGTAATGGAGATGCAATCCATGCGGTTGCTGTTGCGTCAGTTGAGTAGATGATTGTATTCGCTTCACCACTACCACCTACCGCAACCCATCGCCCCAAACTAGGAGAGAATGCAATAGACCTAATGCCACCGATTGGTGTTCCGCTGATACTTACGGTTGTCCAATTTACACCACCGTTAATGGAACGATAAATCGTAGTTCCCGATGACGCACCAGCCAGAATCACTGAAAAGTCGGTATTCGCTGCGAAGCATGAAATGATTGTACCGGTATATGTCGTCGGAGATGACGATATCGCATTCCACGCCGACACTGCGTCTGGACCATCAGAATACATAATACGTCCGTTAGTGTTTGTTGTAGCGTCACTCCCTCCGATGAGCCATCTGTTGTAACTACCACCAACCCATAATGCTGCCGTGACCCACGCCATTTGCGTAGAAGGGCTACTTATGCTATTTCGCCAATTAAAACCGTCATTTGAAAAATATACTTTACGTGTCGCGGTTGCAGAATCACCTCCTCCGACTAAGAACCGTGACCGTGTCGGGTTCATTACGAGGGAAAGTGCTCCACTATTTGCAAATGTCATGTCGGTTCCGCCATTTGTTGACGTATCATTTGAACCAGGAACACGCGCCCATGATGTGCCGGCATCAGTAGAATACATTAGCCCGCTATATTGCGTGTTGTCGTTGATAGCATTATCAAATATAGCATTTGTGATGAGCATTTGGTTAGTATAGAGGGTAGACACGCGGTTCGAATATGCGGCAGTACTACTACCTCCTGCAACAATACCATCAGTTTGAGGTGTTAATGTATATAACGTATTACTATTGTAACTCGATAAACGACCAGTGTATGTTGTCACCGGATAATTTGACGTAGCCGCGAATGTGAATGTTCCGATGGAACCTGCAGTTGTAAATACGGGAACACTAAAAGATTGCCCATTTGTTGCCTTATTTGCATTTAACCAATATCCTGCAAAATAACTGAATTGTTTGGCAATTTCATTTTGGGTCGCAAAATTAACATCATTAAATTGCGTGTCAGGTCCCCATGTTTGTATGTTATCAGTTGTGTTGGCAGTTAATAACGGTATATAATCACGCCAATTAGTTAAACCTTTCCTTACATAAAATGCATTCGGCAATCGACCAAGTTTGAATTCCACTCCCTGATTAACAATCGGGGCATCCCATGTAATACCATCATCTGAATACGAAATCGCAACACCGCGCTGGGGTTGTCCGCTGAAAACCGTGTTATAAACCCCTGTATCACCAATTGCCATAAATCGGCGCAAGGGTTTGAATACATTTGCGCCGCATCCCTGCCAGTTTCTACCGTTGATAGAATATGCAACTGTATTTGTCCCGCATCCAGTTGCCATCCATCGTTTGGCGCCCCATGTAATTCCTCTACCCCATATTGAGAATACGGAATTACCCAATCCTACCCATGATGATATAGCTGAAGATGAAGAACCGCCCGATACATCCGTGAAATTTACCAGTGTATTCGTGGTTCCTCGTCCAGTTGCGACAAAATTCCGTCCATTCCATGCGATACCGTGAGCATATACATCAAAACCAGTATTTGTTGCACCACTATCTGGCACTCCAGTCCATGTCTTTCCATCCGTCGAGTATGCAATCGTATAATACGCAGCAGGCGACGAACCTGCAATCAATGTTCGTGTACCAGTGGCAACCCACATCTTTCCATTCCAAATAACGTGATTGCCACCACCAGATATATCACTAACGCTGGCGCTTGGTCCGGCAATGTCATACGAAAAAACATTCACGGGTGCACCCGATGCATCCAGCGGTCCCATCCATGTAACGCCATCGTATGAATATGCAGTAGAAAACGCGACACCACGTCCCACTGCTACCCACATTTGACCGTTCCATGTAACGTCTCGGGCTTCCACAGAGAATATCGATTTTCCAGTGATGCCGGTCCATGTCATTCCGCCATCATCCGAGAATGCGAGTGAATTGGTGCGTCCGTTGCCAGCAGCGACCCATTTTTCACCGTTCCATGCGACTGCATTTGCACATCTCGAACCGCCTATACCGAATGTTACGTTCGCAGAAATATCTGCCTGGGATGAAAACATCGAATTCGTTGCTCCACCAGGCACCATTTGCCACGTCATACCATCATCATCTGAGAATGATATTGTACCAGTATTTTCGGGGGAGGGTGTATTTGCGGAACGTACTAGAACATCCGCGATTCCTCCTCCACCCACCGCAAGCATTCGGTTCGCCGGAAATGTTACTTTATTATCAAGGCGCGCAACATTGATGGGTGATGTGAATGATGGCGTAGTGATACTGGCTGCACCCCATGCTTGTGTTGTAAATGTACCAGAACTCCTCTGGATACCTACCCATGTAGCAGGCACCGGCGGTGTCGCTGTTGAATAAAACATACAGTTAGAGTTGATATCACCTAAGAAAAGCCATGTATTCGTCGCAGCGTTGAACGATACGTGATTGAATTCTTGTCCAGATGATGAAGGGGTTGGGCCTTTCATCGACACCCAGCTGCTGCTGTGAGGAATACGAGAAGTAGAAAATGCAATTAGTGAACCAGACTCTCCGCACGCCACCCACGTTCCGTTACCGTATGCGATTGACCGGCCATATGTTCCGAATAATAGAGACGTTGTAATCGGAAACCAGCTTCCCGCGATGGGTGGATTTTCAACCGAATAACATAGTACATTCGTTCCATTTCCGGCGGCCAACCAAACACCATTGGCATAGATGATATTTATTCCACCCGATGTAAATGCATTATTTAGGGCTGCATCATTTTGATTTGTAAGAGGTACGACGACCCAGCTGTCCGCAGTTGGCGGAGTTCGAATAGAATATGCAATACCGTTTGTCGTTTCTCCTGTTGCTACCCATGTTCCATTTCCGAATGTAATGCTTGTACAAACAGTAGAAAAATTGGCTGCACTTGAAGGGAGACCTACCCACGTCTCGGCGGTTGGTGGATTTGCAAGTGAATATGCAATGCTATTTGTTCCTGTTCCTACGGCGACCCATGCACCATTTCCATAGGCAATATCATAACCTGTACTGAATGTTGTTCTTGTACTGACCCCGTTGAATGTTAAACTACTTGATATTCCTATCCAGCTCGACGCGATAGGCGGCGTCATAGTAGAATACGCAATAGCGTTAGCTCCAGTACCTACGGCGACCCATGTTCCATTGGCATACGCGATATTCCGCCCTTGGCCAGTGAAGGTATTTTCGCCATTAGGAATACCAACCCAACTTGATGCAGTTGGTGGATTTGCGAGAGAATATGCGATACTATTTGTACCGTGACCTACTGCAACAGTGATATTTCCATAACTTGCCATTTGCGCAGGACCGACACCATAGTTTTGAGTCTTTCCCACACTCACTCCACTCATTTTAGCAACAACGTCGCTTGACGACAATGTGCTTGATGCAGCAAGAGGGATGCTTTGTTTTTTCTGCCGGTTCAATGCTGTCGTGGCGAGTGGTTGTGAATCCATATTAATGACAACACCTGAAGAAGAAGATGATGATATTGATGATGTAGACGTTCCATTTATAATCAGGTCGCCTGTAATTTTAACATTACCGGCAATATCCAATTTCGCAGTAGGCGCTGTTGTTCCAATACCGAAATTGCCCAAAGCGTCAAATCTGGCGATATCGACACCCTTTATGCGAAATGGTATAATATTTTGTGAAGGATCACGACTATTGACATCCATATCCTTCTGTGGCTAATATATATAATAAAAACATTTTATTTTAAATATCAAAACGCAACGTGTGTATTGTGACATAAAAATACATACATATATTAAATGTCATTCTATCCGAATCATTCATTCTCGCAATTTCCGCAACCAATACAAACAAGACCGACTAGTACTCCACCGAATGCTACATTAGTTACTGCAGTGGGTGCAGGTTCTGATTATCCTCCAGGTTCTATGAGCTATATTAACCTTAATATTGATGAATATCGTGTTCAGGATTTAGAGGCCTTCTTTACACTTACTACTAAAAATTACGATATTCAAGATGTTGTTCATAAGAAGAAAATGATGTGTTCGGCCGTGGACCGTGATAGTACGCTCACGGCTACCTCACGTGCAAACATTCATGCTTTTTTAGACCAGGCACTTGCACGTATTGTTCAACATCTACTTCCGATTGGAAGTGGGAAACCGGTTGTTACTCTTCCTCAAAATACTTTGACTGGCGATAATGGTCACTTTATTATTAGTAATCCGGCGCGTGATGGTATTAAAAACTACGACCCGACTAGCAAGACTGGAATAAACCTGGATGATAATGGTGCGCCTCCTGGCGTAATGAACCCTTTAAAAGTGAATACAATTAAACGTGCAGTGAATATCGACACTCGTTTTCGTCCCAATTATTATACCACAAAGAGTTCTGACCTACAAATTCATCTTCCTACAAAGGTGGAGCGTGCGGTGAGTATGCGCCTTGCGTCAATCGAGATACCTATGACATATTATGCAATCAGTTCAGACTTCGAAAATAATGTATTTAAGGTCACGTGGAATTGGGGTGGTGTTACAGATGCATCCTCTGCTATTATCAAGTTGTCAGATGGGAATTATGATGTTAGTTTGTCGGATAAGACGAAGGCAGCCCGTCTTGAAACTGAAATCAATGCTCGTTTGGCGGCAACTGAAGCCGGAGTTGCGACAAGTGGAAAACTAAATCTTCGTTTTGAAGTAAATCCGATTACTGGAAAGTCGCGATTTTTCCAGGACCCATCGGTCTTAACGCCTATTCCATATAAAATCTACTTTAATTCAAACAGCCTTGGTGAGGTATTGCCTGTGAGTGAAAATCCTCAGCCGTTGCAGATGACATTGGGTTGGATGTTGGGGTATCGCGCTCTTAATGGCCTGAATGGAGTTTATACTTCGACCGCGAATGGAATTATTTCAGAAGGAATTTGTAATGTTCAAGGGCCAAGATATATTTATGTAAGTATAGACGATTTTGTCAATAGTTCAAACAATTATTTTACGGCGGCGTTTGCCAGTTCCGTAATGGCTCCGAATATCATCACGCGGATTAATGTTGCAGATTTGATGCAGGATGTTACCGTGTATCATTATGCACAACAAGAGGGATATTCCACAGAATTGGACAGAAGTAGAAGTTATTTCGGGCCGGTTGATATTCAGAAATTACGTGTCACACTTTACGACGAGTATGGTCGCGTTATTAATTTAAATAATATGGATTGGTCGATGGAGTTGATGTTTGAGTGTATATACGCATAGTTACTCGCCTATCGGGTATCATTATCGACATAATCGCCAATTATTTATGATGATATTGCCATCATAAATAATTAAAGAGCAACGTGATAGGCGGCAGAGCGTCAATCCCATTCAATGCCCACAAGCTCCACATCCGCCGCCTGACCTCACGCCAAACATAGCTGACACCGAAAATATGGGTTGCGTAGAACGTGCAAGCATATCTCGTAACGCTGGCTGCCCCGGAATATTTGGATTAGGATTATTTGGGTCTCTCGCCGCAGTTATATGAAATTGTCGAGGTGCTTCCTTTGTTTCAGTATCTGTTGATGTCGTATTCGCCGAATAAGATACCGGACGATGATTTACCATCGTTGTAAAAAAAAGAGTTCGTCGCATGATTACGTACGTTTGATATATAATTACATTATTTTATTATTAGTACTGGCAGAATAATAGCATAAACATGAATAGTGTGCTACATGATGCAAGAATGACCGACATAATCAGCATGCTTATTTCGAATGTGTAACATGCAACCATACTGAAAATCCCTAGAATATTTGTAATCGTTAACAGTGTGTCTGGCATTTCATTATATATTGTTGTATTTGGTGATGTATAGTAGTTGTCGCTGTCGCTGTTCATAATTGTAGATTTTTTAACATAAAATACGGAACATGTTTTTTTTATTCGGTTCATGTTTTGGCCTGTTATTGCGAAATATATGGAAGATTTATGAATATCTGGACATACATCATAATCATTATCTTCTAATTTGTATCGCGTAAGTGTATAATGGTAATATTCATCGTATGAATTTTGTAGATATTTCTCTCTGAACCATGACTTTAAAGGTGTTCTCGGTGTTGATTTTGTTTCTAGTTCGCCGCGCATTTCGGTCATTGTCATTGTCGATGTAGTCATCATTAGTAATAATGCACACGGGAACATTTGTGGGAGAATTCTGATGTTCATTATTGTCAACGTGAATGTTCGGGTTCGTTCTGGTTTATACATAAAACTGAAAACTATCTTCAATTCTATGTATTAATTTAGTATTCAAATTTTATTATCTAACACAGGCACTTATTATAATATGCAATACCGTATTTCTGTGTCTTATTTCCTTCTAAGGGTGTTGCGGCTGCTTTGGATGGTGCCTGAGAACGAAGTACCGAACGACCCTTCAAACGGGCTAAATAACGGTCATATGAACCGTGTTTTACATCAACACCGGCGCCCGGTGCTGAAGTTGACCCAGGTCGCATGCGAGTAATACTGTGGCGTGTTGAACTCGCGTGAGAGGGTACATTTGTATGCACGATGCCTGCAACAGCACGGTCACTCATTTGGTTCCAATTTACACCGATATTAAGAGTTGGTGCAGTATACACGTGTAAGGCTGCGCGGTTCATCGTATATTCACTTGCAGGAACCCGTACAGTGTTCCATATTTTTTGTTGTGTGCTTACAGATGCAGATAAAACATTACTCAAAGGTATCGCTGTGTTGATATTACGCTCTTTAAGTGGAACTTGGAATTTACAAGCAGAGCAATTTGGGAATATTTGGGGCATGTTCTTGACGAAAAGATATATAATACTATAAGATTATAAGATTATAAGATAAATTGAAATATAATTATTAGAATAGGGTAATGAAGCGAATGAACCTTATTATGCGACGTGAAAAATCTGGGTCTGGAAGTGAAAGCAGTAGTGGAAGTGACAATGAAGACGTGTCATCATCTGTTAATGGTGGTGGTGGCGGTGTCATTTTCGGTTTCAATAACACTCGAAAACATGAGTGCGATAATTGTCGTGCTGAATTCCCCAACAAAACTACGATGGACCGACATATGTTATTTTGCAGAACGTTGGCTGATATACGGCGCGGGAATAATGCCACTGGAGTGTCATATACAACCCCGCGTGTTAGTTCAACTGACGTGGATGACCCTCTCATGCCTACTCAGCGCGAGATGTTTATTCTTATACAGGAGCTTGCAATCAAATATAATAAAGTGAAGGACGAATTAGATGTAATGAAGCAATGGGCGAAAATGGTGGGTCGGCGGGTCGGCGGTACTGGTAGCGCGGGCAATGGAGGAGGTGCGCTAGCTGGTCTCGACTTCACATCTATTACGCGTCAGAAGCGCCAAAATATGGAGGTCATTCTAAATGAAGAAGATACTGAACACCCCGAACTCGCAGAATTACGCCCAGGTTTCTCGGAATGGCTATCATCATCTGCGCTATCATCTCTCACTACTACGGATTTAAATGTCGTATTTAATGAAGATATTGTCGCCGGCATTACTGCTGCTATCCTACGTATCTTGGCCGAATATACTGCAGAATCTGGAAAGTCTCACCTCATTCCCTTTAAGCTTGCGGATATAAGACAAGGTGCATTCTATATCTATGACACGGCATTCAAGGTGGGTGGGGATGTCTCTCAGACGCATGGCCTAGACCTCCCAACAAATCACGCCAGCGCCGCCGGTGCGGCTTCTCAGCCGTTACGAAAATGGCGGGCGATGGAGCCGTGTGAGTTTCAGTTATTGGTTCGAACATTTCATAAACTGTTATTCAAGGAGTTCAAGAAATGGCAAGATACAAATTGGGAGGCGCAGCAACTTATCATGAAACAACGACAAAAAGCGGCATCGACGTATCAACACATGATGACGACGTTTCAATGTTCGCCTGCTATGGCAACATGTGATGGGATGTTTGCTCCTCCAATATCGGCGGATGGCGGTTGTAGTATGGAAGATAATGAAGTAAAAACTCCACCTGTCTCATCTACAGATACTGTATTGTCTGATGATTTTGCCACACTTTACAATAAATATGCAGATAAGATGATGGGTGGTGCTTTATCAGACGACACGATACTGTCACGGGTCCGTGCAAAATTATGGAAGGATATGAAAGCGTGGCGGCTTTAAACACATTATCATCTACGCTCCTATCTTCTTCAATCTCTCGAGAATATCGTTAATGAGATATTGTTGTTCGGCAACTTTAGCTTCCAATTCTGCAATTCTCGATTTATCTGCTTGTTGTTGTCGGTCGACTTCTTGAAGGGCGGACGTTGCTATACACCAAATAGCATCATTATTTAATACATTAAAATCATCAACCTGTTGCCCCATTATATAATAGATATCGTCTTCAACCATTTCTGTATTTTTTATAGTTACTATGAAAGAGTAATCATCTATTATTTTAGTTACAGAACAATCAAGTTTTGATTTAGTTTTAAGTGATACAATTCTTATTTTAAAATTTTGATTACCTAACTCGTCGGTAGCGGGCTTACCATCATGTGTTTTATACTCATTTCCGCATATATCGTGATACGCTTCAAAAATGAATTTTGTACCAATATCTCCATTAATTTCTAGACCTAAATGATTACACTCGCATGGTTTCAAATAATTAATAAGATATATATTATTACTCGCATCCTCTGATATTTTTTTAATATTACAATAACAGTTGAAATTGTATATATAATTGGTATTTGTAAAAACGGCATCAGGTATTACTTCTTTTACTTCTTGTGCAATAAATCCATATTCCTCTTTTTTATATGCGGTATCATATTTTCGAAATTTACACGGTTTTAATTGACGTAAATCTTCTAGTGCTTCATTGTCGTCTAGATCTCTTATATTATATTTTACTCGTTTATCTGAATTTACACCAAAACCGCGATTTGTTACAATATAATAATCTGCATATAATGCTGTATACCACATTGCATCGCCTTGTCGATAACTATCGTAATAAACTAAATATGCTGACCCAGGATTTGCGGTCCATGCACGATAAATATATAAATTATCAATGTGTAACGGGTAATTCGGTGATGTTGTATTTATGCCAACAAAACCTGAACTGGGATTAAAAACAAACCTTCTTCCAGATTTAGATGCATATATATAAGAATCACCATATCTGACTGTAATATCCATCGCATTGTCCCAGTAACCTGTATCATTGATTGATACGGTTGAAGCGTATGAAGCGCTAGATGCACTAGATGCACTAGATGCACTACCCGCATTACTTGCGTATGTGGCAGTTCCATTAAACGTTCCTGCATACAATGTATTTGAGTTGGGATTATAATAAAGATTGTTATCGCTTCTTAATAACACTCGTTTGTTGGCACCGTCAGATGATGGCAAATCACCTGAATTAATAAATGTAAGGTAATGTGTACTATTTGTAGTGTCATTCCTCTCCACAGTGGGAAATAGCGAACCCGAACCGGTATAACTAATTATACTATCAACATAGGATTTAGTAGCAGCATCTTGATTAGAAGAAGGGTTGACTAAATTATTAATCCGTCCGGTTGAACTCATATTCAAATCTCCTGTTATCTTGGCTGTACCTATACTCAAATCTCCTGTTATCTTGGCTGCGCCTGATACTTCTAATTTTACTGACGGCGTGGATGTCCCGATACCGACATTTCCACTTGAATTAATAATCATCCGCTCCGCATTGGTACCTATACTCAAATCTCCTGTTATCTTGGCTGCGCCTGATACTTCTAATTTGACTGATGGCGCTGATGTTCCAATACCAACATTTCCACTTGAATTAATAATCATCCGCTCCGCAGTGTTAGTGATAAAACGAATTGAATTATTATAAGTTGCTGATAATGTGTTGTCTCCGGTTAAATCGATACAGCTTTTATCAGGAGCTTGTCCAGATAAACGAAGAAAGCCTGAATTATTTTGTGCATTTACACCACGAATTTCGTTCGCACTTTGAGATGTAGTTGGAATAGCACTATTGACGTTTATTGAATTTGATATTAATTTAATTCTTGGGTTGTCAGTGTATGTGGTTGATGCGCTACTTACGTGTGCTGTACCACTTATATCTAATGTCGATTTCACCGATGCATGTGTTGAAGTATCGTCATATTTTGTACCAATACAAACTCCTCCGTGTAGATTTGTGCGTCCTAATAAGGATACATTGCCTAATTGATTAATTACGATTGAATTATTTTGTGTTGGTGTTCCTGTCTGGAACGTTATAAAATTTGGGGATGTTATTCCTAATCCGCCTGGTGAATCTTGTAGTCCAAGTGTCGTTGAAGTGCTTCCGCTAACTTCTCGATGATATAAACCTGGATGTTCTGTCGTTGTTGGCGTAGTTGTTGGCCGATTTAACATAATCATGGCGGATAATGGGTCTATATTTGGAGTGACAACCGGATTTCGTCCAATCATGACGTTTCCAGTAACATGAAGCTTTCGATTTAGACTACTCTGGGCAACGGCAGTCAATTCGCTAGTTGTCATACCACCTATTCCAACTGCCCCACTTGAGCTTATAAGACAAAACTTATCTTGTGCTGCTGTAATATCTCCATTCGTAATATTGAATTTCATGCCTATCGTCGAGGTCAATTTATCATTATTATTGTGTAAGTTCAATGTTGCAGTGGGTGGATTGGCATCTATGTTATGAATAAGCTTAATTCCGTGGGTGATATCTTGGGCAGTTGCAGGCGAGTTCGTCGTTCCACCATCACCTGATGTATTTTTACCAGAAGCAATCACAACATATCCACCCCCTCCTTGGTTTTCTCCACCTTTTATAAATGTGCGAGGACGTGTATTACTTCCCGTAATCGACGGATCTTCTACGTAAAATGATGAATGTATCGAACGGCATGCTAGGTCATTCATCACGACAGTTCCCATACTTGCGTCAGATAAATTAGTCGCATATCCATTTGCATCATAACGAAAATTTTTTGTTCCAGCGAAACTTCCGCTCGGGTCTGTATCGGTTAGTGCGGTGTTTGACCTATATTGCACTGCGTATTGCGGTCCAAAAGAGTTGGATTGTCCGGCAGGTCCAACTGGTCCAGGAGGTCCTTGAAGACCTCGAGGGCCGAGCGGTCCAGTATTACCGGTTGGTCCTCCGACACCCGTTGAACCAACGGGTCCGGCCGGACCCTGCTGTCCTGCTGCTCCTGCGTTTCCTATCGGACCAGTCGGTCCTTGTGGACCAATGTCTCCTACCGCACCAAATGTTGTCTGTAGATAAGAATATGTTGATTCGGTAGTTGACAGGTTTGTTTGATAATATAATAATACATTTGCAGTTTGATTTGCCTTTAGTGTATTCTTTGCATAAATTTGTAATTGTACATATACGTTATCAGACGTTCCATTTGCATTTTTTAGAGCAACAAAATCAACTGGCATTTCTAATTTGTATAACAACTTCGCTGTACTTGTAACTTCTTTGCCGGTTGTATTATCAAGTTTATTTTCTACATTTGTCGGCGGATTGCTTGTTTCCCAGCTTCGTCCTATGTATTTAATGTGGTCGGGTAAATACTTTGCACGCGGTGGATAATAACCCGAATCGCCTCCTTCTTTGGTTTCAATAATTAAACTGTCTGGTGATGGCTGGCTTGAAGTTCCAGTAATCATGAAAACTGCAGCATATAACGAGATTTGATTGGCGTCCGAGTTAGATGGAACTGCAGCATATAAATTTAAAACCCACACGCCGCTTGGAACAACCGCTAAAGTCGATACTTTTAATGCTGTATTCCAAAAACGAGTTACCGGTATCGTTTTATTTACATTACCGTATGTTGCACTTGCAGAAATTGGTCCCAGCGTTATCAATTTTGATTGTATCGGTACAGTCGAAAGCATATATGAATCAGTAATCAGTTCATTTGTTATGCTATCACCGTCAGGGTTCAGCCATAATATCGTACCATTTGACCCCTGAATTCCTTGTGCGCCTTGTGAACCTTGTTCGCCTTTTTCGCCAATTGGTCCAATCGGTCCGGTTGCTCCAGCTGTGCCGCTTGAACCAGTGGGTCCTATAGCACCATTCGCACCGGTAGGTCCAAGAACACCTGCTGTATCACCTTTGGGGCCACGAGGTCCGGTGCTTCCGGTTGGTCCTGTTGCACCATCGACCCCATTGTCGCCTTGAATGCCAATACCCGGTGGTCCCATCGGTCCCATTGGTCCCATACTTATATCTAATTGTTTCGTTATAGCTGCAACCGTTCTATCCACGTAATATTTGGTAGCAACATCTTGATTTTCCAGAGGGTCGCGAACATTTCGAACACGATTAATCGGTGCAGCGACCCCCGAACCGCCTGACATATCGATGTCTCCATTTATAAATATGACACCTGCATTATTGCCAATACGATGTGTTGTATTTCCTGTATTATATGACATATCTGTTGAACCTCCAAATGTTGTACCGCCCATCGCTGCGTCATTTGTTCTAACATAATTTTGTGTTCCTGTTCGGGAAAACCCGCCTATTCTTTTCCAATTATTGTTAGACATACTTATTATATACGACGCTTTACTAGTTGCGTGTTATATAATAACTATCAAAAAATAAAATAACATGAATACACGCATATTTCAGTTCAAATCAAATAGATTGTGCTGCTTTACTTTGTGTCGTTTTCGTGTATTTGGTCCGTCGATGTCGTCATAATCGTCGTAGTTGTCATCTTCCTCATTTATAATTAACTGTAAAAGTTCATTGTCTCTACTTCTATTACGTGGTCGCCGTAGTGTTTTTTTTCGTTTATATTGCTCTAGTAATTGTTGCAATCGATGTTCTCTCGGTTTAACCCGATTATCATTTCTTTCTGTAGTAACCTTTGGTGGCATTAGTCCTAAATCGACTGGACTTATCAAAACATTCGTAAGAACTGGCATTTTATGTTCGTCTTGTTGAATTTCCTGTGGTATTACTCCATCTAAATAATTATCGACCAGTTCTTTACCAATAGGTAATTCTCTCTCCAAATCTTCCTTTGTATATTCGTGCCGTTTCACTGGTTCGTTGTCTTTTTGTGTTTGTGTTATCAGCTTATCTCCGTCGAATATCATACTTGAAATAAAACGATGACTTTTTACATTGCCGGAAAATTCTGGCTCTGGAACGACTTTGGGTTTAGTTTTAGGGATAGAGATAGGGATAGTTTCTTCATTTAGTGGTCGTCGTTCTCGTCGTCGTTGTTGTGTTTTTCGTGTTTTTATTCTAGATGATTGTCTTTCTGGTACGCGCTTCTTTTGTATCGTTTTGCGTGTCATATTTATCTATATGTATATAACAAAGACAATAATGAAATTTAAATTATTGGATAAAGTTACAACTCATCATTCGAACCAGGCGCATCATACGAACCACATGCATCAGGTATATAAAGACCGTAATACTTATACGAATACATATCAATATTTAGATGACTTATTAGATAAAACGTATATTACTGATTATTTTATGGATAAAAGTGGTGAAACTAGCGCAGTTTCTGCTTCTCTTTCGAATAAATAATAATCTATTATATATACGAACTATGTCTCTCACTGATTTACTTGTTTTGGCCGTTATCATCTTGGCCTTGGACTTTGTATTCTTGTATCTCGCAAAGGATTTCTTTGCGCGTCAGGTTATGCTTGTTCAAGGTACTGATATGAAAGTATATATACCAAGCGCAGCTATATGTTATATTTTAATTGTCGTCGGATTATATTATTTCGTTCTTCGTCATATTATCGTACCGAATGCAACGTCTGCGGCAGCGGCAATTCAAACGATGCGTCTCGAGGATGGAGTAAAATCGGCTTTTTTCCTTGGTATTCTGGTTTATGGCGTTTATGAAACGACGACCCTTGCGATTTTGCGTAATTGGAGTCCAGTAACCGCGCTTGTCGATACTACTTGGGGAGGAACACTTTTTGCTCTCTCTGCATATTTATTTTACAAGTATAAAACATTGGTATTTTAACCTTGTTTTCCAATCAGCATAACCAATTTTCAATCTGAAATGTGGTTGAATTATTCGGTATCAGATTATGTTCTCTGCAACTTACAATGATACTTGAATATATCATCAATTGATATATGAACTGAATTATGTTATATATGAATAAACAAACGCCTATTTTATCAATATTTGTGCATCCTGTTATTTGTGTTCCATCTTTGGTGAAGTAGGGTGTTACGAATATGCTAGCGTAATTACTAATCCCGACGTCGCTTGCTGACGAACCATAATTATGTTCGTCAAATCGTATATATTGCGTGGTTCCGTCTGTGCCGGAAATCATACCTACATCGCCTAATTCGGTATAATGTTTATCTATCTTATCAAACTCTCGTTCAACACTCGCCTGTATATATTCGCGCCCCCATGATGAGCTATAAAAACTGGGTTTAAATGCTTGACGTCCGCCAAATGTATATACAGGTGCTTTGTCATCTTGGTTGGCGTGATTATGATGGTTTGTATTTTTTCGATAATCCTCGCTTGGTATTGATTTATATAAGTGGTTATTCGTTCGAGGGTTTGTTGTATGGTGCTCTGGTCTTTCAAGATTTCGAAGGGGGTCTTCATGTGTTTTTTCTGAAGGGCTCAATCCAAAACAACAACTTATGCATGTTTTACGAATATCATCTAATTTTTGTCTGATTTCTTTTGTTTCTGTTTCTGTATCATTTCCATTTTTTAGTGATATTACTACAAATATGAAAAAAAGTAAATTACTGCAGATATCTAGAACCCCGAATATATACGTATAATCTTTAATGATGTATCGAACATATAATGCATCGCTTATGGCTTCGATTAAAATTGTAAGACATTCTAGTTTGAGGTAAAATGGTTTATCTTGAAATATTGTAAAATATACAGTAGCCATGAGACGCATTACTGCGATATTATGATAAACTGGTGGCGGCGGGCTTGGGTATGCAATGGAAGAAATAAATAATAATTGTAAAAAACCGAAACCAATGGAGGAATGAACCCTATATGGATGCTCCATCATGTTAATTATATTCTCTCTCGATATATTTTTATGTCATATCATTTCGTCATAATGAATATAAGAATAAATTATGGTATAACATGTAATAATGCTTTGGTATGGAAAATATCATCCAACCAGCCCAACAAAACGATAATGAGCATTTACAAGCGTATTACATATTGTTTGTTCTTTTGATATGTGTTGTATGTGCAAAAGAACCAGAATATGTTTGTGATAATTGTAATAAGGTATATCGGCATGAAGGTTGGTATAATGCGCATCTTCTCAAATGTGGCGGAGGGGGTAGTATTAATCATAAAGATGAAATATCGCCGTCGATATCCGACTTTTCGGAGTTATTACGTCAAAATCGAGAGATGATGGTGTTGCTACAGAAACAACAAGAGACAATACAGGTATTAGTGGCACAGCTTATGCCAGTTATAAAATGAATATAGAATGAATTGAATATACATGAATAAACAATGTATTCATGTACAACATGCGGAAAAACATATAAATATCCCGGTGGGTTGAATAATCATACAAAACGTTGTGGGGGTGGTAGCGGCGGAGAAGTAACTGTGGCAGCTTCGGCGGCGGTGCATGTGGGAGGCGGTGGAGGAGGAGGAGTGGAGGGAACATCTGCAACGAACATCGATGATATTACAAAAAGTCCGTTTTTTACAATACCACTCACTAGTTTTAAACCGACTGCAAATTTTACAAAAGAGGACCTAGAACAATTGGAGCAACGAAAGCAGGCGCGGTTGATTTCAATTCTTAAGTCGCAACAAGAAGAAAGGAATAAGAAGGCAATGGCGGATGCGGCTGCTTCGGTAGCGTCAGCACCATCTAATTCAACAATTACAAATAATAATTCGTCAAATATTGGAAATGAAGAGCATAATGCATCATTTAATATTAAATATGTTAAGCGTTCAGAGGAGACACAAGAAGTGGTTCGTGCGGTTACTGCAGCTGCAAATGAGTACTGTAAAGGTCGTATAATTGTGACAAGTGATGAGCCTGCTCCTGGTGGAGGTCCTTTGACCGGAATTAGCACGAGTGTAAATGCGAATGGAACAACTGTATATAATCATCCAACGCGCACCATTTCGATAATTGAAACTCCGCCAGAGGAAGTAAGTCCGGAGGAGGAGCATGATATTACACTTGAGAAGATGACCTATCTAATTCTCTCGCTCATTCAAAATAATAACAAACTAACAAAAGAAAATCAAATATTGCGTTCGATTGTTGCTAGAATTGACCCAGCATGTTTTGACTAGTTGATAAAATTGATTTTATTCAACGTGTATTGTACAATAAGTATGACATCGAATTCACTCGTCGATATTATATAATGGATTATGCTCACTACACGGTTGCCCATTCATTTCCAAAGCTATATGCGCAGGACAAGAACGGGAAAATAAAAGTATGGACTGCTGCCGTTCTTGTGAATTCTTCTAAATCCAACACTGGTGGCGGGGTTGCGGTTGCATCGCGGATTACGCATGGATATATCAATGGAAAGCAGCAGGTAGCGTATCGTGATTGTGAAGCCGGTAAAAATATCGGTCGTTCCAATGAGACCACGCCTCTCGAACAGTGTATTTCAGAAACCAGGCGTAAGTGGACGGACAAGAAAGAGAAGGAAGGATATACTGAGACGAAACCGGCCGATTGTGGTGAAGGTTATGGCGACATTTCTGGAAATGACTATTCTTATGATGATGCCGAAGGCGGCGAAAGTGCTGTCGGACGGCCATTCCTTCCAATGCTCGCGCAAACATTTAATCCGGCTGATTCGGTGGTGGGCTCTACGAATAAAAAGAAGAAAGTCATCAAATTTCCGTGTTTCGTGCAACCAAAGTTGGATGGGCTGCGTTGTGTCTCGTATATGACCCGCAGTGGAAATGATGCAACTATCGCACTGCAATCGCGTACTGGTGCACTCTTTACTGGTCTTCCGCATATCGAGGCAGCGTTACGCCCTTATCTCTCGCAACATCCAACTATCGTGATAGATGGGGAGTTATATACTGACCAAATGCCGTTTGAAGAACTCGCTGGTCTCATTAAAAAGAAGAAAATCACAGTATCCGATACTGAACGTTTAAAAAAGGTAAAGTATCATGTTTATGATATCTACGACCATTCACGTCATGATATGCCATACTCGGAGAGAATGGGTGTTCTTGCTGGCGCAGTTCGGCGTTGTGCGTGTGTCGCAAACGATACACATACTGCGTCGTTAGGAAGGGTTCTGCGAAGCGATACGGATGCGGCGGCGGTGGTTGTTCTTGTTCGTACAGAAAAGGTTGCGGAATTGGCGGATTTCAGAAGGTTATTTGCAGAGTTTGTGGAGTCGGGGTACGAAGGCATCATGTTGCGAAACGCAGCTGGTGAATATCGTGCGAACTACCGAAGCAATGACCTTCAGAAATACAAGGAGTTCTTGGAGGACGAGTATCTTATCATTGGTTATACGCAAGGTGAAGGACGAGATGCAGGTGCAGTGATTTGGTTGTGTGAGACGGCCGATGGCAAAGAATTCACGGTTCGTCCGCGTGGAACAATGGAGCAAAGGCGTGAATGGTTCAATCATGCGAAAAAGTATGTTGGTAAGAACCTTACGGTTGTATATCAGGAGCTCACAGAAGAGGGGAAGCCGCGATTTCCGGTAGGGAAGGCCTTGAGAGATGGATATTAGTGAAAATAGTGAAAATGGAATAATAGTGAAGAAAACTTTTTTACATAATTGGACATTTTACAATTACGAATATTTATTCGTATTAAATAGAATATTATAATATGTATTAAAATTATTATAATGCTTATTACATTTGAAGATATTGTAAAGGTTTTACTAGAAAACAATATACGTATTGTTGGTAGTTTTCATATAGGTGCTCATGAGTGTGAAGAAATGCCCTTTTATAAACTAATTGGATTAAAACCAGAAGATGTTATATGGATTGACGCGATCAATTCAAAGGTTAATGAAGCAACAAAAAGAGGAATACCAAATGTATATAATGCTGTAATAACAGACAAAGACGACGAAGAAATCATATTTAATGTGTCAAATAACGTTCAATCATCAAGTGTATTAGAATTTGGTACTCATTCGAAAGAACACCCATGGGTTGTATATGTAGATAAAGTTCATCTCAAAAGTATTACGATTGATACTTTTTTTGAAAGAAATAATATCGACGCATCTAAATACAATTTTTGGAATTTTGATATTCAAGGAGCAGAACTTATGGCATTAAAAGGTGCTACTCAATCTATCAAATATGCAAAAGCAATATATTTAGAAGTCAATGAAAAAGAATTATATAAAGATTGTGGATTAATTACCGATATTGATACATTTTTACTCCAATATAATTTTAAGAGAGTATTAACAAATATAACACAATATGGTTGGGGCGATGCTTTATATATTCGTAATTAAAAATATCGGTATTTGAAATATAATATGTTTAAAACGGCTAGCGCAAAATGGATTTTGGACATTTTTAAAAATGTCCTTTTTCGCCAAACGGGTAGGTTTTAAAATGAGAAAAACGTTGAAATTGCAATTTAGACCATAATGCTCTCATTTTCATATTTTAGTATATTTTTTCCTTACTGTAATTTTTTTCGCACCCCCGCGTTAAGCCCCGCGCCCTATTTTCGAGGGGTATTTTAGGAAACATGATGGGCTATTTAGCGAACTACAGTCACAATTACTTATATCGTTGTGATTTATGTCGCTTTGTTTCTGATAACAAAAAGGACTACCGTCGGCACACTTTATCCAAAAAGCACGCGAATAGGGTAAAAGCGACCCCGCATCATGTAGTAATGCCTACGAGCGAACCAATTACCCCACACCATACCAATGTAAATTCTGCATCTTTACCCACCACATGCATTCCAAGTGTGTCAACGGTTAATCATGCCTTTATGTTTGATGAACGGATATATAAATACTGTGATAAGTGTAACCAGAAGTACTATAGTAAGAGTGGGTTATGGAAGCACCGAAAAACATGCCAGGGTGTTGTATCACCTACACTGGCATCTGTGCCAGCGCCTGTAGTGCCCCCTCCACCGTCTGTGGGTATAACAACGGACCAAGAACTAAAGGCAATGATGATGGATTTATTGAAAAACAACCAAGAATTTCAGCATAAAATCATAGAAATGATATGCAATCAGCAGCAGTCGATAGCGTCGTCGGCGGCGGCGGTATGTGCGGCGGCAGCTCCACCATCAAATTATACGAATAGTAATAATTATACTACGGCTACTAACAGTCATAATACGAACAATAACACATTCAATCTGCAATTTTTCTTGAATGAGAAGTGTAAAGATGCGATGAACATTACCGATTTCGCGAGTTCAATCCATTTGAAAGTAAGTGATTTGGATGATTTTGGGCGTTTAGGTTATGTCGAAGGAATGTCCAAACTCTTTATTGATAGTTTGAGAGAAACGGATGTATGCAAACGTCCAATTCATTGTAGTGATGCGAAACGAGAGACGCTTTATGTAAAGGATGATGATAAATGGCAGCGCGAAGACCCGCAGAATACCAAAATTACAAATGCAGTAAGAGTAGTAGAACACAAAAACATTGTACTAGTAAATGAATGGGCAAAACAGAACCCTAGATGCGAGAATAGTTCTACGAAAGAAAATGCGCAGTACATCAATATGTCACGCGCGGTCTTGGACGGTGACGAAAAGAATATTGCCAAGGTGATTAAATTAGTAGCGAAGGAGGTTATCATTGACAAATAACATACATAAACCTAATGTGTGAATGTATATAACGATGTCAAGTGCTAGTGGCGCCGCTGCATTCGCAGAATATGACGAAGCAACACAACAACATATAATTGAGTTGGGTTGCTTTATTTATGATAAATCTCTCGAGCATTATCACGAGAGACATATAGCGGCCACCACCGATGTCTCTTGGAGTAAGGAATACGAATACAATCAATTGAAGCAACAGGTCGAAAATCTCTCGAAGCGCGTGTTTGAAACCCGTGAAGAGGAGTATAAAAAAGGAGAAACAAAACTTGCAGAATATAAGCAACAGCTTGCTGCCGAACGACAGCGTATTGATAAAATTCTCTCGACGTTCCAATCTGATACAGAGCGTCAAGTTGCTGCGAAGACGGAGCATCTGAATAAGAAAATTGCCGAGCTTGAAGTAAAGAATAAGTGGTATTATAGTTTGTATGAGGATAAATCGAAGGGAAAGAATTATGAAGAAGAATTATATCCGAAGTTGTTGGATTATAACGACCAGTATCTTAATTCGGTATGGCAAATAACCCATGTGGGGTCAGTTCTAAGTGAAAAGACAGACTTTCATTTTCGTCATAAGGATACAAATGTAGTAATATTATTAGATACTAAGAACAACCTCCCGACTAATCCAGTTGTGAATACGGCAGATTTTGAACGAGATGTCCAGCGTAAGGAAACAAATGCGATTGGTGGCATCATGTTGGCCAACGGCAATATATCATGCAAGAAGCGTTTTGAAATCAATAAAATCCAGCAAAAAATCCTGGTTTATGTTTCATCGTTCGAGAGAAATAACATAGCTTATGTATTTACATTATTGGATATGATTGTAGAGATGTCGCGTGGTTGTACAGGACCGTTGTCTCAATCTCTCGAAGAGGGTGGTTCTGGCGCCGTTACTGCTGCCACGGCCGCATTCCGCACGTTACTCCTCGCGGATTACAAACGAGAGCAGTCCAATTTAGATAATGCAGAGAGATTACGGAAGTCGGCACAAAAGTCAATAGATGCAATTCTCTCGGATTTTGAAACTCATTTTCCAGGTGAAGATATAGAAATGTCCGCAAAATCTGATGAAGTAAGTGCAAGTTCGGCACGTATTAAACCGAAAACATCCACGGATATTATTGATTATGATACGCTGGAAAAGGACCGTAATGTTATTGGCCAACGAAGCAAGTATTACTTGGAATATGGAACAACGATACAATATTTCAAGAATAATTATGCAAGAAATCAAAAAGTGAAATCTCTCGAAGAGCAAGCCGCGAATATACAACAATCTTCACAAAATCAGGTTGTTATTTCCGTAAATACCGTGATTAAACCTACATCATCAAAAAAGGTGTCATCTCGATGAGTGTTCGCGAACGTGAATAAGTTCTTCAGGGGAAAGGTATGCCTCATGCTGAAGTTGCAAAGTAGGGTTCTCGCTTGAGAAGTAGCCAGGATAAAGAATACTCCAATCCGTGTCAGGTGGGAGAAGCGAGAGCTGTGTATAAATATAACCGATAAATGCGCTACATACAAACCTAGATGTTTTCTGAGGGTGTGGGTCTTTTTTACAGTATGCTTCAATCCAGTCGGTTAAAACGATATCATATGGTTTATCATAGACTACATGATGTATTTTCTTTAATCTCTCGGTGGTGAAGAGTTCATAATATTTCCAACAATGTAATTTACGAATATATAATTTGCCGCCGTATGTATTCACATATTCATGGTAAGGTACAAATTGTACGCCGAATTTGACTTTATTGTCTTCTGAATCAGGTACATTTGATGTGCCTGACATCCATACATATGTTCCTTTCATAGGTGGGTCTGTGAAATCGGGGTCAATTACAATCATTCCGATATGAGAGAAATCGCTTCGCGTCATGAACTTGATGAACCAGCTGAATAATCCCCAATCTTTGTATTCAAGGTCATCGCATAAAATAAGGTCGCCGGTATGGAGGTCCATTTTCATTTTGGTTAGTATATTTACATATATTATACGATAATAAATGGGAATAAAATACGTAGATTATGACACGATAGGTCATTTTTGTGGCGGTATGTTGTCTTATACGATGATACAATACAGTAATATTCCGTTAGGAACAAACTTCATAATTGCCAACGGAATACATTATATGATAGAGAGGACGGAGAAAGGTGTTGCACCGAATGGGCGAGTGTTAGAAACAAAGGAAAATCATATTGGCGACATTATTGCATTTTTGCTAGGATGGATAATTGCATATATTTTACGTTTAGATAGTTATGTGACTAGAAAAATTGCGCCGATATTATGGATAGTATTGATTTACAATTATTCGGCCGAAATATTACGAGAGATTTATCCGTATGAACGGATACTGGATGGTGCATATACGAAAGATAAGTAGTAAGATAATGGTAAATATATTCATAATTAAAAAAATTGAAACATATAAATGTTAAATGTTATATCCCAGACTCTCGACAAGTGATTTTATAAAGTATGGCGGCCGAACAATATGCGATGTTTCAAGAATTGGTTGGAGTGTTTCAGGGAGCAAAAATCCAGGAAGGGAATGTATGGGAGAAGTTGATTTACGAGGTAATTCGAGAGACTGGGCGATACGCGATGGTTGAAAATGGGCATGCAGTTCTTTTGCTGCATGACGAAGAAAAGAAGGGAGCTAGAAAAAACCACAAGGTCGACATTTTCTGCAAGGATGACGAGAAGAAGGTAATTCGTGCTTACAATTCAAAAGGTAAGTCGTTCAACAACACGGAAAGTCCTGAATCGCTGTGCAAAGAATATCAGCTTTACAAGGCGTCAATTGAGCATGCGTACCCGGGGTATGCCGTGACCTATGCAATTCTGAAGGACGAGTATGATTGCAAGGACAGCAAAATGTCAAAATACAAGTATTTGGAGGCGAACGGAATTCCGGTTTTCAATACGAAGGGCTATTTGACGGAGGAATATGGTATTTCAACTGAAGAAATCGAAAAAAAAAGGCAAACGAGGACCATCGAACTGTTGCAAGAGAGGTTCAGGAAGACAGGAATAACGCAGGAGCAATTGAGGTTGCTTACGACAGGGGCGTCGGAATAAACGAATTGAAAGCAACTTCAATAATTTTTTATTACAAGATGTTTTGTGTTAATTTCATCACCGACACGTCCGTCGTAGAGTTTGAACCGGTAATTTTTGGCGTATTCGCCGACGATGTAGCCGGAGTATAGTTCTTCAATGAATTTGGTTTTGCCGATGACCATGAGACATTTAATTTTGGTTTCTTTGAATAGTTTTGCGAGAGTTTCGTGTTCGGATTTTCCGAATTTGCAGTATCCATAGTCAGTGAATTCGCTGTCGTATGGTGGATCTAAAAACATGAAATTATCTGCGTTATTATAATCCCGAAATACTGTGTCAAACCCTGAACAGAGAACGGTGGTTCGTGAAAGGAGAGATTTGTAGTGTGGATTTTTCAGGTCTTCGAAATTAATGGTTTTATAGCGTCCGAAGGGGATATTGAATTTGCCGTGTTTGTTGTAACGAAGCATGCCTCTGAAACAGGTTTTGCGTTGATAATAAAATCGTTTTGCGTTGTCGAGAGGTGTTTCAACAGTCATTTCGTCGCGTACTTTATAGTAGGTAGGTTCATCATTGGGTGTTTTGGTCATAAATTGGTAGATTTCATCTGCATGTCCATTGGATATGCTTTGGTATAAATCGATTAATTCGGTATGAACATCGCTGATGACGGCGTTTTGAGGTGCTAGGTGAAAGTATAAAGCACCTCCTCCAATGAATGGTTCGATATAAGTTGAGTATGATGAGGGTAAGTACGGTAAAATCTCTTTGATTTCGTCGCCTTTACCGCCGCTCCATTTGATAAGTGGTTTGAGTGGTGGGATAGTAGCTTCGGGTGGGGTGGTTGGTTGTTTGCTTTTTACTTTGATGACGCGTGTTTTTTTCGTAGGTTCTGCTTGCAGTGACATGTATATTGCAGACGGAATAACTTAATTAATTTATCTATGGTTTGTCTTCAATTTTAATCTTTATTAAGTATTTGTGGAATAGTGTATAATGATGGGTGTGATGAATTATCATTCTCTCGTAGTTGGTATAATTGAAACTATGAAGTGTTGAGAGAATTATCTAGTAATTGTTTTAACATGTTTGAATGATGGTGTTTTTTGTTATATGTCTTAGTATGGCACCCAATCTCTCGAGATATTGCAGTATAATATACCTTCGGTAAGAATTGACTGATAATAATGCGAGTAAGTTTGGTGCGGTTGGTGCTGGGTTGTATTTTTTTGCTTGAAATCATTCGGAGTATGTGTTATGTGAATAAACAATGGTTTTCATTTTCATACACAATGGTGCGGAATAAATTAATTTAAAATATATTTATTTAAAACAACATGGATAAAGTAAGTGTAATAATTCCAACATATAATAGATTTAACTACTTATTGAATACAATACAATCTGTAAAAGACCAAACATATACAAACATAGAGATTATTGTAATTAATGACAAATCAACCCAAAATGAATATTATGAGTACGATTGGGAAGCGAATAATATAAAAATAATACATTTAGAAACAAATAGTAGGAAAATATTTGGTTATTCATGTGCTGCTTTTGTTAGAAATAAAGGTATAGAAAATGCGTCTGGTAAGTATGTTGCTTTTTGTGATGACGATGATATATGGTTTCCAAACAAACTAACTCTTCAAATTAATGCAATGAATGAAACTGGATGCAAAATGTCTTCAACTGATGGATTATATGGAAGTGGTGTATTTAATCCTACACAATCATATGTTAAATATAATGCCGAAGCTCATTATAATGTTTTGCAAGATATTCATAAAAGTAAGGGGAGTGATTTGTTAGCAAATGGATTTCCGAATATATGGAATTTAGAATTATTAAAAATACATAATTGCATGATATGTAGTTCGGTAGTACTTGAAAAATCAGTATTAGATAAGATAAATAATTTTAGAACTATAAGTCCACCTGGAGAAGATTATGATTGTTGGTTGAGAGCTTTAGAGCATACGAATAGCGTTTATGTCGATGACGTTTGTTTTTATTATGATAATCGACATGGCGATGGTCAGAACTATTAAGCATAACATCTAGCAATGTTTATCTATTTGGCACAAATAATCTCTCGAAATATAGCGTTCAATATCTACCGTCGGTATAATATTGAACAATGACTGTGAGAACTATTGTGTGGAGATGCAGATGTATGTTTTATTGATTAAATCTCTCGGATGTGGTGAGAGATTTATTATATTTATATAATATGGTGGGGGCATATTTGCTTCATCATCATGAATTCTCTCGTATTCTATAGATTGAAACGAACATGTTTGAGAGAATAATAGTATGTGTGTGTGTGTGTGATATAATATTTTGGCAGGTTGAGTTTTTATTATAGAAATCTCTCTTAGTCGTAAGATTGAACGTATAAGTTTGAGAGATTTAAGAATATTTGTTGTTTGTGTTGCACCCAATCTCTCGATATATTGCAGTATAATTTAACCTTCGGTGAGAATTGACTGATAATAATGCGAGTAAGTTTGGTGCGGTTGGTGCCGGGTTGTGTTTTTTGCTTGAAATCTCTCAGAGTATGCAACTTTATAAATTGTCGAGGTCGAGAGATTTAGGAGAAATACTGGTTATAATTGAAATATATGTCTAATATATCCGAATGAAATAAAAGAATATATGACATTGGAATCGCGAAACATAATGGATAGTTGATTTCTGTTTTATTGAAGACCTTAAACATGATTATGTAAATCAAAGGTAGATAATGAAGTACGAAATCGATTGACGCCAATAAAGGCGTGAGTTTTGGTTCTCTCAGATGTACAATCTCATAATAATTCGGATAATAATGAAACAGTAGAATACTTCCTAATAATACAAGAATATTTAGGGGAATTATGTTGTAATTACTATTTTCGAATATTAGTGCAAATGTTATAATAAAAACAATAAATGAAAAAGATTTCATTTGATTTTGTATGAGTTTAGGTAGGTTTATGTTATGAAACATGGTAGTGTGTATATAGATGATATGATAAAATAGTATAATAAATTATGATAAATTATGTGTGCAGTATGTGTATAAATTTTGTATCGATATATGGTGTAAATTTGTGTGTAATAAAAATATTTTTGGTTGGTTCAGTAATAAATAATATATTGTAGAATATAAAATAAATTATGACGGATTATGGTGTAAATATTTTTGTAATTTTTGAGTTTTATTTTTATCGTCATGTTTTAGCCTATAAAAAAACGTGACGATAACCAGTCACAAAAATATTGGAAGGTCGTAAATTTTGTGACGGTAAATCGGTCCTAAAATACCGAGTTTTATAATCTAAACCGTATTTAGTCGATACCATGGAAAAACAAACC
>JACCEC010962744.1_pt1 | contig 79430 bp, 70 predicted proteins | sample 7450121 | NCBI WGS metagenome assembly JACCEC01 (sample SAMN15323455, study PRJNA562643) | freshwater metagenome | isolation source: river surface water | place: USA:Blue River Watershed | collected 2017-08-18
CGGCGCGTGATCATCAACCCGTCCTTCGGCTGGGGCCAGGGCGAGGCGGCGCAGGGCGAGGCGTTTTCGATTCTCGGACTGCCGCGCGAGGGCACGCTGGCGGAAAAGATCGTGGTGCCGGTCGGGCAGCTTTCGCTCGCGCCGGCGCATTTGTCCGACGAGGAGGCGGCGGGCCTGCCGCTGGCGGGTCTCACCGCGTGGCGGGCGGTCATGTCGCGGGCGCAGGTTAAACGAGGCGAACGCGTGCTGATCGGCGGCATCGGCGGCGGCACCGCGCTTTTCGCGCTGCAATTCGCGATCGCGGCGGGCGCGGAGACCTGGGTGACCTCGTCGAGTCCGGACAAGATCGCCCGCGCGGTCGCGCTCGGCGCCAAGGGTGGCTTCGATTATACGAAGCCCGGCTGGGCGGAGGCGGCGCGCGCGGAGGTGGGCGGACTTTTCGACGTGATCATCGACAGCGCCGGCGGCGACGGCTTCGAGTCCTTGATCGATCTCGCGGCCCCGGGCGGGCGGATCGCCTTTTTCGGCGCCACGCGCGGCAACCCGAACGTGCTGCCGATGCGGAAGATTTTCTGGCGCCAGCTGAGTCTGCTCGGCACGACGATGGGCAGCCCCCACGACTGGGCCTCGATGCTCGCCGCGGTGGAGCGCCACGCGGTGCGGCCGGTGGTGGGCGAGGTCTTCCCCTTCGCCCGCGCCGCGGAGGCTTTTGCGCTGATGGAGCGCGGCGGCCAGTTCGGGAAAATCGTGCTGAAACCCTGAGGGGGCCGCGGCGTCACAGGGAGAAGGTGGCCAAGGCGGTTGTCGCCCGATCCTCCTTTCCTTGTTTCCCGTGATGAAGCCCCTTGCCCATAAAGTCCTTGGACTCGCCTGCCTGATGGCCGGCGCGGGATGGGCGCATGCCGTCGACTTGCAGACGCTGGTCGATCGCTCCCCCTTCTCGCCGGCTTCCCCGGGCCCGGACGCGGAAGGCGCGGCGGCGCCGCAGGGCGAGTGGGAGTTTCGCGGTCTGGCGACCGACGCCGACGGCACGGCTTACAGCCTTTTCGATCCCGGCGCCAACAAGGGGCGTTGGGTGCGCGCCGAGGACGCCGACGGTCCCGTGCGGATCAAGGGCTTCGACGCCGCGAACAACACCCTCGAGATCGTCGGGCGGGACGGGCGCGCCGTGCGGCTCGCCTTGAAGCGTTCCGTGATCCAGGCCGGCCAGCCGGTGACCGCGATGATTCCGGCCCCCGCGCCGTCCAATCCGGGCAGTCGCGCTTTTCCCGTTCGTCGAACCCTTGTCGAGGCCCCGGGTCAGATCGCCGGGCAAACCCAGGCCCAGGCCGCCAAGCCGGACGCGGCCGCGCAGCAGCAGCGCCTGAAGGCGGTCATGGAGGCGGCGCGCGCGCGTCGCGAACAGCGTCTGGCCGCATCGTCCAAGGCCCGCCCGAACGAGCAAGGCGGCCCCGCTGCGGCGCCTTCGGGGATGTGAGCCCGGTCTCGATCTTGTCCCGCGTCGTCCTTCTTTCCCGTCTCGCCTTTTCACCCGCTTCCATGACGTTTTGCCCCGACTCCGTCCGATGAAGCCCCAAGCCCTCCACGTTTTTGGTCTCCTCTGCGCCGCGTTCGCCCTGGGCGTCGCGCCTTTGCGCGCGGTGGATTTGCAGACCTTGGTCGATCGCTCGCCTTTTTCGCCCGCGCCTCAGGCCGGCGAGAGCGGCGGGACGCAAGAAGCCCAGGGCAACCTGGAGTTTCGCGGCATGGTCACCGACGCCGCGGGCACGTCCTACAGCGTCTTCGACACGACCACCAACAAGGGACGCTGGGTGCGCGCCGACGACACCAACAGTCCGGTGCAGGTGAAGAATTTCGACGCCACGAACAATGTCCTGGAGGTCGAGCAAAACGGCCGTCCGGTGAAGCTTCCGCTCAAGCGCGCCGTCATCCAGGCGGGGCAGCCGGTCTCCGCCATGACCGCCCCCGCGCCCGCCGCCCCGCCTTCCCCCGGCAATCCGACGGCGAACAACAATCAAAACCGCCCCGACGCCGCCGCCGACGCGCGCCGTCTCGAGGCGGTCGCCGCCGAGGTGCGCCGTCGTCGCGCCTTGCGCAACACCGCCACCGGCACCCGCCAGGGCCAGCCCGCGCCCGCGGTCGCCCCGGCCGCGCCCGCCGCGCCGGCGACTCCGGGAGCGGTGCCGCCGCCCCCGGCCCCCTGAGCCGCGTCGCGGTCGTTTCTGTTTTTCGCGACCGGGTCCCCCCCGCTCGCTCGCTTCCGCTCCTTCAAGACTTCGCTTCTCTTCCCACATGTTCACCTCCTCCCGTTCCCGTCGTCCGCTGCTCGCCTCGCGCCGCGGTTTCACCCTGCTCGAAATTCTCGTGGTGCTCGCGATCATCGGCCTCCTCGTCGGCGTGCTGGTGAAGAACGTGGGCGGCGGCTTCACCTCCGGCCAGTCCGCCACGGCGAAGATCTTCGTCAACAGCACCGCGCAAACCTGCCTCGTGCGCTATCGTATCGACCTCGGCGACTATCCCTCCACCGCGGAAAGCCTGGAGGCGTTGGCCAGCGCGCCCGCCGGCAAGGCCGACCGCTGGAAGGGCCCTTACATCGACAACGGCAAGCTGCCCGTCGACCCTTGGGGCGAGCCCTACGGCTACCGTTACCCCGGCACGAAGAACAAGACCGGCTACGACGTCTTCTCTAAGGGGCCGGACAAGACCGAGGGCACCACGGACGACGTCGGCAACTGGGAGTGACGCCATGATCCGCGCCCGGACGCGATTCCCGGGCCCGGCCGTCCGGGCCGGTTTCACCCTGATCGAGACGATCGTCGTCCTGATGCTCATCGGCATGATCGCCTCGGTCCTGATCAGCGGAGCCACGTCGCTCTTCAACAGCGCCCGCGAGCAGGATCCCGAGACCGCCGTGCTCAGCCTCTTCCAAAAAGTGCGGGGCAAGGCGGTGGAGAGCGGCGACGTGGTCGAGCTCAAACCCCTGCCCGAGGACGCCGGCTTCATCTGGGGCGCCGACGGCGTCGAGACGCTGCCGAAACGCGAGGGCTACACCGTGCGCCTGCTCAGCCCCGAGGTCGTGTCGGCCTCGCTCATCGGCGGGCAGCTCGAGGAGCGCCCGCTCGCGAAGGTGCGCTTTTATCCCGACGGCACCTGCGATCCGATGCGTATCCAGATCCGTCGCGGCGAGACGCGTCGCGTCTATCCGATCGATCCCTGGACCGCCGCGCCCTTGCCGGAGGGAGGAAAGACCCCGTGAAGCCTTTTTCCCGCCGCGCTTTCACGCTCATCGAGGTGCTGGTGGCCCTCGCCATCTTCGCCATCGCCGCCGTCGTGCTCGGCGCGAGCTATTCCAACCTCATGCTCGCCCACGCGTCCATCCGTGATCGCGACGGCACCGAGGCCGACATCGCCTGGGCGCGCGAGGTCCTGCTGGCGGAGCCGGATCGCGCGGTCGTCGAGCGCGGCGGCGACATCGTGCTGCCCGACGGACGCACCGCGACCTGGCGCTCCACCGTCACCCCGACCACCGTGAGCGACCTCTTCGACGTCACGCTCGAGCTCAGCGCCCCGCCTCCGGGCGGCAGCGGCGATTTGGTGCGCGTTACCGAGACCTTGCGGCTCCTGCGTCCCACCTGGTCCACCGCCGCCGAGCGAAAGGACCTGCGCGACAAGGCCACCCAGCGCCTGAAGCGCCAGAGGGAGGCGATGAAATGAGCCCGCGTCCCTCGCGTTTCCTTCTTCGTTCTCGTCCCGTCCTCGCGGCGGGCCGCCGCGTCCGCGCGCGCGCCTTCACGCTGCTCGAGGTGCTGCTCGCCATCGCCCTGCTGGGCTCGTTGCTCGTCGCGCTCAACATGTTCGTGTTCTCCATGGCCGAGGTCTGGGGCAAGGGCCGCGAGGAGCGCCTCTTCGCCCAGCACGCCCGCGCCGTGGCCGTGCATGTCGAGGATCTCCTGCGCCGCGCCGCGCTGAGCCCCGAGGGCGGCGGTCTGGAGGTGAAGGAGGTCAAGATCGAGACCGGCGGCGAGGCGCCCGAGCTCGCCTTCACGCTCGCGGAGGGCAGCCGCCTCATCGTCTGGCCGGAGTCGCCCTTGCCGGACGTGGAGATGTCGCTCGGCGTGGGCGAGCGCGAGGGGTTGCGGCTTCATTGGCAGTCCCTGCTCGAGCTTCATCGCGACACCGAGTCCCCGCGCACCGTCATCGTGTCGCCCTTTGTAGTCTCGATGGGCTGGGACTACTACGACGAGAATTTCCGCCGCTGGGAGACGCTCGAAAGCCCCAGGCGCGAGGCCGACGGCACCTATCCGCTGCCGCGCCGGATCCGCCTGCGCTTCAAGCACGGCAAGCTTTCGATCGAGCGCGTGCTGCGCGTGCCCGCCGCCAAGGAGGGCGCCACCCGACTCTGACCATGACCGCCTCGCTCCAGTCCTTCCGCCCTTCCCGTCCGACGGCGCGACGCGGCTCCGTCATCGTCGTGGTGCTCGTCACGCTGCTTCTCGCATCGATGATGCTGATGAAGTTCTACGAGAACAGCGAGGTGGAGCTCACGCTCGCCACCCGTCAGGCTGATCGCGCCCGGCTGCGCGCCGACGCCTACGCCGCGCTCGAGACCGCCCTCGCGGTGATGGCGGAGATCAAGGCCGTCGACGAAAATCTCTACTCTCCCGAGCAAGGCTGGGGCGATCCCTACGAATACGCCGGAGAGTCCCCGCGCGAGGGGCTTCAGGTGTCGTTTTCGTTCACCGACGAGAGCGGCAAGCTCTCGCTGCCCAACCTGTCTTTTCAGGACATGGTCGAGTTCACCCAGGTCCTTGGGCTGAGCGAGACCGACGCCCGCAGTTTTTCCGACGGCCTCTACGCCTGGACCACGGCCGACCATACCCCGCAGGACATCGACGCCGAGGCCTCGCGCTACGAGCGCGAGGCGATTCCGCACACGCCTCCGAAACGTTCGTTGCGCTCCTGGGACGAGTTGCGCGCCGTCCGCGTGGCCAACCGGTTCGTTTACGACGAGGACGGCGTCCTCACGTCCTTCGGACAGGCCCTGCACGACAACCTCTCCCTGTATTCCTTCGAATCGGCCAACATCAACGCCCTCGCCCCGATGATCGGCGCCGCCCGCGGCTGGGATGAGAATCAAAACGCGTCCATCGCCTCCTATCGCGCCGGCAAGGGGCCGCGCGCGCCCGGTTCGCCCTCCTGGTTCCGCGCGGTGTCCGAACTCAGCTCGGTGATCGGCGCCAAGGCCGAGGTCGAGGGCCTCGACGCCGTGGCGAAGCTCGTGCGCGTCGACGTCACCGTGCGCGAAGGCGCCGCCTCCATGCGCCTGAGCGCGCTCGTCGGGCTGGATTCCTCCGTCCGGCTTCCCTCCGCGGTCTCCGCCGACGGCTCGGAGAATTCCGGCGGCGTCACGGGCGGAGGCCGGGGCAACGGCTCCGGCGGCGGCCGAGGCAATGGCGGCGGTCAGGGCAATGGCGCCGGACAGGGCGAGGGCGGCGGCCAAGGGCGGCCCGGCGGCGGCAACGGACGGCCTCGCCCGGGCGGAGGCCAGCAGCCCCCATCCGGTGGTGGGCAATTTTCCGGCGGGTCCGGCGGCCTGGGTAGCGACGGCTCCGGCCTTCGTCCCGGGCGGCAAGGCGGCATGAATCTTCAGCAGGCGACGGCCACTTCCGGCCGGACCAGCTCCGGTGGCACCGCCCGCGCCGGCACGGGCGCCCGCGCCGGATCCGGCACGACAGGCGAAACCTCCGGCTCCGGCGCGACGTCGGAGGAAAAGTTGGACTACCCTTTCACCATTCTTGAAATAATCGAATCCGCCGGGCCAGCGCCCGTCGTCGCGGCCGACGAGGCCGAAACAGATCCCCAATCCTGATGTCCGCCCTTTCCCGCTTCCTGCCCGCCGTCCCTTCCGCGCCGCCCGTGCTGCTCGCGCGCGGCGACGCTTTCTTTGTCCGCCGGGTGGAACTGGCCGCGGGCGAGCCGATCGGTCCGCAGGTGACCCTCGCCCTCGAGGGCATGGCTCCGTTCCCCCCCGATCAGCTGTATTTCGGCCACCTCCCGGCCGCCGACGGCGGCGCCGCGCTCGTCTTCGCCGCCTTCCGCCGCCGGTTTTCCGCGGAGGAGACGGAGGCGTGGGACGGCGCCGCGCTGGTCACCGCCGAGTTCGCCCCGCTGCTCGCCGCCCGTCCGGGCGCCGGCTCCAGCGCCTCCGACGGCGCCGTCTTGCACGTGGGCGAGAGCCGCGTCTCCGCCCTCGCCTGGCGCGCCGGTCTCGAGCTCCCCGTCGCCATCGTCGTCCGCGAGGGCGGCGAGGAGGCGGTCGACGCCGTCCTTTCCGAGCTGTTTGAGCGGGCCACGCTCCAGGCCGACGCCGAGGTTCGCCGCGTCGAGGGCGTCCTCGCCCTGGAATCCGCCGCCGACGGCGCGTTGCGCGCGACCGCGGGCGGGGTTGCGCTCGGCCCCTGGCCGGCCGAGTGGACCGAGACCTCCGACGTCCGCGACACCGAGTTTCTCCAGGAGCGCCGTCGTTCCGCCGTCCGCGATCAATGGATCTGGCGCGGCCTGCTCGCCGCCATCGCATTGATCGTTCTCTCCGCCTCCATCGACATCGGCGCCGGCGTGCTCGGCGCGCTCACCAAACGCCGGGAGGCGAAGATCGTGGCGCAGGCCGACGCCGTGCATCAGACCGAGACCGAGCAGAATCTTGCCAACCGCATCGCCGAGCTCAGCGAGAAGCGGCTCATGCCTTTCGAGATGATGGCCCTCATCAACCCCGCCCGCCCCGAATCCATCGTTTTCCAGCGCGCCATCATCCGCAGCCTTCTCAAGCTCGAGATCGAGGCGCAGGCCCAGAATCCCGACGACGTCGGCAAATACACCAACGCCCTCAAGATATTGCCCGGCATCGCCAGCGCGGAGGCCCGCGACATCCGCTCGCGCGAGGCGGTGGTCAACTTCGTCCTCGACGTGGAGTTCAAGGCCGACGCGCTGAAGAACGGAGGTGCCCTGTGAATCCCGTGAAAGCCTGGTTCCTGTCCCGCATCCTGCGCGAAAAGCTGCTCGTCCTCGCCCTGGTGGTCACCGGCGCCGTCATCTGGCTCTCCTCCGCCTCCGATCACCTCAAGGCCAAGCTCGGCGCCTTCCGCCGCGCCGAGCAGACGCTCGCCACCCAGCAGGTCTGGATCAACGCCGCCCCCCAGATCAAGGAGGCCGCCGAGGCCGCGGTGAAAAATCTCGACCCCTCCAAGACCTACAACTCCACGTTCCTCGTCTCGGAGATCCTCGGCATCGCCAACCGCGCCGGCCTGACGGTGAACACCGATCCGCCGCAAACCGAGCGTTCGCCCCAGTTTTCCCTGCACACGATCCGCGTGCGGGCCAACCGCGTGGACATCGCCTCCTTGCTGCGCTTTTATCAGGAGATCGCCTCGAAGAGTCCCTACATCGCCCTGAAGAGCGTCGACCTCCAAGGCGACCGCTCCAACCCCGGCATGGTGGGCGCGACCATCTACGTCCAATCGGTGGAGTTGGTGCGAGAGGGCGCGGCGGGTTCCGGGGCCAAGTGAGGCCCGGCGACGCGTCCGTCGGCCGCCGACGCATCGCCGACGCTCTTGCCTCCCGTCCGCCCCGCGGCTTGGCTGGGCTTGTCCCGTGCGCTTCAACGCCTCCATTCGCCCTCCCGGTCCCGCCGTCCCGCTTGTCGCGGGCATCGTCGTAGCCGCTCGCGTGTCGCGAGGGCGCTGAGAGGGCCGCCTTTCCGCCCCCTCCGGCGCAGACCGGACTGGGGCTTTTTCGCGCCTCCGGCCGCAAGCGCGGGAAGGACGTCGAAACCCACCGCGACCGCCCAACCCTCTTTCCCATGTCCGATTCAAGCTCCGCTTCCGACTCCTCCGTCTTCGGCTACGCGCGGCGTGCGCAGGCCCTTCGGCCCAGCGCCGTGCGCGAGATCCTCAAGGTCACCGCGCAGCCCGACGTGATCTCCTTCGCGGGCGGTCTGCCCGCCCCCGAGTTGTTTCCGGTCGACGACGTGCGCGCCTCGGCGGAGGCCGTGCTGGCCGCGGACGGGCGGGCCGCCCTTCAATACGGCCTCACCGAGGGCCACCCGCCGCTGCGCGAATGGATCGCCGCGCACCTTGCCGAGACGGTCGGCCTGCGCGCCCGGGCGGATGAACTGCTCGTCACGCACGGATCCCAGCAAGGCCTTGATCTGGTGTCGCGCGTGCTGCTCGACCCCGGCGACATCGTGCTGACCGAGAACCCCGCCTACCTGGGCGCGCTTCAGGTCTTCCAGGCCTACGAGGCGACGCCGGTCGGGTTGCCCTGCGACGAGCAGGGGCTCGTCCCGTCCGCCCTCGCCGAGTGGCTGGAGCGGTCGCCGCGCCGCCCGAAGTTCCTGTATCTGATCCCCAACTACCAAAATCCGACGGGCGTCCGCCTCGCCGCCGGGCGCCGGTCCGAGGTCGCCGCCATCGCCGCCCGCCACGGCGTGCCGATCCTCGAGGACGATCCCTACGGGCGCCTCCGTTACTCGGGCGAGGAAGCCCCGGCCATCGCCTCCGAGCCGGGCGCGTCGACGATCTACCTGGGCAGCACGAGCAAGATCCTCGCCCCCGGCCTCCGCGTGGCCTGGCTCCACACCGCCGACGCCGGTCTGCGCGCGAAGCTCACCGTCGCCAAGCAGGCGAGCGATCTGCACACCTCCAGCTTCACCCAGCGGCTCGTCACCCATTACCTGTCGAAACCGGCTTTGTTCGACGCCCATCTCGCGCGGCTTCGCGAGGTCTACGGACGCCGCCGCGATCTGATGCTCGCCGCCCTCGCCCGCGAGCTGCCCGCCGGCTGCGCGTGGACGAAGCCGCAGGGCGGGCTTTTCCTCTGGGTGACCCTGCCCGCGGGCTGGAACGCGACCGAGCTCTTCGCCGAGGCCGCGGCCGCGAAGGTCGCCTTCGTGCCGGGCGACTCGTTCTGGGTCGGCGAGCCGCGGAAAAACACGCTGCGTCTCAACTTCAGCAACGCGACCGAGGCCGGCATCGAGACCGGCGTCTCGCGCCTCGGCGCGATCCTGCGCGCGCGCGCGTCGCGCGCCTGACGAGGCGACGCAACCGGCGCGGGGGCGCGCCGGTTCTCTTCGGCGCCGAGCCGCCTTGCCGGCTCAGGCCTGCGGAGGCGCGCCATGGTGGGCGCGGTAGCTCGCGTAGGCCGCGGCGTCCGCCAGCATGCCGTCGAGGGCGGCGGCCAGCGGCTCGAGCCGCCAGACGCCGGAAAACACCGTCTTGTCGCCGATCTCGCTCGCGAGCACGAAGGCCGGCCGCTGGCTCAGCCGGTGCGCGAAAAACTCCGCGGTCGACGCCTCCACGCGGGCCCGCGTGGAAGGCGACCCGGCCGCGGCCTTGAGGCGGGCGGCGGAAAACGCCCCTTCGCCCGCCTTGACCGCGACGCGGACGGCCTCGTCGAGATCATGGACGCCGCGGCCCTCGCGCATCGCGGCATGCGCCAAGGCCAGCCGCACGCGATCGTCGCCCGCGGGAAGAAAATCGCGCGCCGCCTCGGCCACGAGGTTCGGGGTCGCGTAGGCGGCTCGCCGGGGCTGCACCCAGCCCGAATTCAGGACGTAGGTCGACCCGACGACGGTGCCGCTGCGCCGGTAGAACCAGTCGCACTGTTCGCGCGAGGCGGGGAAATCCTCCTCGCGCATCAGCGCCACGCGCCAGTCGAAGCCCACGCGTCCGGCGTAGCGCGTCTTCAGCTCGCTCCAGGCCGCCTCGGCCCAGTGGCACCAGGAGGAGTAGATCTCGACGTAGTAGGTGATCGTGACCGCGGGGGCGGCGGCTTTGGTTTTCGGCATGGGGAAACTTTGCGGCCGTGCGGGATTCCGGTCAACGAGCCGGGCAACGGCTAGGGCTTCGTCGCCAGCAGCTCCGCGATTTTGGCCTGGAGCCGCTCCCCGTGAACACCCTTGGCGGCGATCCTCCCCTCGCGATCAAGCAGGAAGAGGCCGGGCAGCGCGTGGATGCCGTTGGACGTCACGAGCGGATTTTTCCATCCGCGACCTTCGAAAATCTGCGGCCAGGGCATCTGGTTTTCCTTGGTGAAGGCGGCGAGCTTGTCGGCCTCGGTGTCGAGGCTCACGCCGATGATCTCGAACCCTCGGTCGTGGTGGTTCGCGTAGGCCGCCTTGAGGTTTGGCAGTTCGTCGCGACAAAGCCCGCACCAGGTAGCCCAAAATTCCACGAGCACGACCTTGCCACGGTAGGCGGTCAGGTCGACGACCTTGCCCTCCGTGGACGTGGCGATGAAGGGCCGGAACTCCCTGCCGACCGCGGTGAGCGCCGCGTCGGCCACGAGGATTTCGGTTTCCTGGATCGCCTCGGGCAATTCTACGGTCGCGCGCGTGCCGGGGAAATCCGCGGCGATCTTGCGGAAGAGCTCCAAGGCGAGCTCCGGCTTTTCGAAAAGCTCCCGATACAGGCGCGCCTTCAAAAAGTGAAAAGAGGCCGCGTCCTCGGGGCTGCTTCGGGCGTGTTTCGCGGCTAGCCCGTCGATCGTCTCGAGCTCTTCGGCGTAGTCCGCCTCGTCGGACAGGTTGCGCTCGATCTTGGCGTTGATCCGGTCGAGGACGGCTTTGAGCTCTCCGTTTTTCGGGGCGTCCGGCGTGCCGTCGGAACTTGCGGTGGCGGTCGTCGTGGTGGGCGGGACGGCGGCCTCGGTTTCCGTCCTCCGGGAGCGGGAGCAGGCGGAGAGAATGGTGGCGAGCGCGATGAGGAAAAGCCGCGAACGGATACTCATGGACGAGGCGAACGCTATGCGAAGCCCCGGGAGCTGTCTTCAAAATAAAGCGGTGTGACGCCGGGCGCGCAGTCGTTCGAGGGCAAGGCGGGGACGAGGGGGCGGGGCGAAGGGAAGGGGCGATTTTCCCCGGGAGGCTTTCGCGGGCAGACTTTGGGCAAATCGGTCCGCATCCCGGGCCCTATCCGCGGCGGATCATTCGTCTGACGCCGGCGGACGGGCGCGCAGGCGCCTGACCTCGTCCTGAAGGGCGTCCAGCCGCGCGAGGATGGCGGCGTGGTCGGGCCCGGCCTCACGCTTCGCCCCCAGGAAGAAGCTGGCGATCGCGCCGCTGAGGGCTCCGAAGATGCCGACGCCCGTGATCATGAGCGCCGCGGCGATGAAACGCCCCTCCCGGGTCACGGGATAACGATCGCCGTAGCCGACCGTCGTGACGGTGGAGACGCTCCACCAGAGCGCGTCGCCCGCGGTGCGGATGTTAGAGTCGGGCGCGTGCTCGACGAGCAGGATGCCCGCGGAGGAGAGCGCCAGGACCAGGATGGTCGTCGCCAGCACGGGCGCGAGGCCATGGCCCGTGCTCTCGCCGAAGAGGTGGGCGAAAAGGCCGCGCAGCGATTTCGCCGCGCGCAGCAGCCGGAAGAGCCGGATGACGCGAAACAGCCGCGCCCAGCGCAGGGAATCGACGACCGGCACGGAGGCGACGAGATCGAGCCAGCCCCATTTCATGAAATCCGACTTCGATTCCGCGCGCCGGAAACGAACCAGGAAATCGATGAAAAGCAGGGCGCAGACGAGGCCGTCCATCCAGCGGATCACCCGGCTGGTCTCCGCCGGGAGGTCCCACGCCATCTCCGCGCCGAGCATGGCGAGCACCAGCAGGGAGAGCGCGAGGAGGATGAGTTGAAAAGGGCCGAGCTCTTGCGGCGTGGGGGGCTTTTCCATGAGGGGGCGAGGCGGGCGGACGGGGGCGGATTCACGGGGGCGGTCGCCCGGGATCAAGGCGGGTTCGCCCCCGGGGCCGCGCCCTGCTCGGGGAAACGGCCCGCGTGGCCCAGGGCGGCGAGCGCCTGGCGAAGGCAGTCGAGCAGGACGGCGGGCGCGTGGTCGTTTTGCTCGGCGTGGTTTTCGACCGCGTTCGAGGCGCCCTTGATGGCGAGGAAACGCAGGCCGGCCGCGTCCGGGATGAGGCGGCAGAGCGCGTAAAACTGGGCGACCTCCATGTCGACGAGGTCGACGCGCGGGGCGAGTCGCTCGAAATCGCGCCGCAGGGCGGGCAGACGATGGCGATAGTCGCCCGGACGCGTCGCCGGGGAGAAGCCGTAGTAGAAATCCGAGGACACGATCGACGCGGTGGGCCCGGCGGGCGTCTCGGGCCACTCCGGGCGAAGCGTTTGCCCGCCCAGTTCGCGGTCCAGTCCGGTGCCGGCGAGATGCGCCTCGGTGATCGGATAGCCCACGCCCAAGGGAAGGGGGCGGGCGGAGAGACGTCCGGCGGTGCCGACGAGGACAAGGCGGGCGGGCCGGCCCGTGGCGAGCAACTCGTTCAGGATCGGCTCGAGCGCGCCGGTGCCGATCGGCGCGAGCACGACGGTGACGCGGGGAAGCGTCCACGTGGTGTAACCGCGAAAGTCCGGCGCGCGCACCGCCTCCGGGGGAAAGCCGAGCGCGAGGAGCGCGGCGACGAAGGCGCCCTTGTCCTCGCCGCAGCAGAGGATGACGTCCGCCCGGATCTGGTCCGGGACGATGCGGGCGTTGGGGCTGGGCTCTGGCGGAGGAAGGCTCATGCGCGTCGTTGCGAACCGCTTTTTCAGCAGCCCGGGCGCCAAAGCCGAGCCTTTCTCCGTCCTCCGGTCTTGAATCAGTGGACTTGCGTCTGCGTCGCGCGCGCCTCGGCGAACGCGTCGCCCGCCGGCTCCCGCTTCGGCGCGAACGCGGTCTTGCCGCCGGCGAGGGCGCGGCTTGCGTGGCGGGGACATGGACACCGCTTCCTCCTCCTCCGATTTCGCCACACCCGCCGAGGCTCCGCTCACCGCGCTCGAACTGCGCGTGCTCGGCTGCCTGATCGAGAAGGAGTTCGCGACGCCCGACATCTATCCGCTTTCGCTCAACGCGCTGCTCAACGCCTGCAACCAGCGGAGCAACCGCGCGCCGGTGATGGCGGTGGAGGCGCCCGAGACGGAGGCCGCGATCGAGAGCCTGCGGGCGCGGCGGCTGGTGTCGCGTTTCGTGGGGGCGGACGCGCGCGTGCCGAAGTTCCGGCACACCCTCGAGCTGGTGTATCCGCTCACTCCCGAGGCGTGCGCGTTGCTCGCCGAATTGATGCTGCGCGGTCCGCAGACGACGGCGGCCTTGCGGGCCAACGCCGAGCGTCTTCGCCCGATGTCGGATCTGGCGGCGGTGGAGTCGCTGCTCGGCGAATTGGCGGCGCGGGCGCCCGCGCCTCTGGTGGCGAAGCTCCCGCGCGTGACCGGGCAAAAGGAGGCGCGCTGGGGGCAGTTGCTCGGCGAGGACGCGGCCGCCGGCGGGGAGACGGGCGCGGCGGCCGAGCCGATCAAGGTGAGCCTGGCTCTCCCGCCCGAGGCGGAACGGCGGATCGTCGCGCTCGAGGCCGAGGTGGCGCGGCTGGCGGCGGAGCTGACCCGGCTGCGCGCGGCGCTGGGCGAATAGACGACGGGTCAGGCCGGCGCGTCCGGCGGGGTTTCGCGAAGGAAGGCTTCGACGCACCCGCGGCAGACGCAGGCCTTGCCTCGCTCCTCCACGGGCACGCGGGCGAGCAGGGCCGCGGGCACTTTCACGCCGTGACACCAGCATCGTTTCGCGCCCTCGGCGCCGGAGAGCGCGCCGCAATGGTTGGGGCGGCGGCAGAGCGGACAGAGACGGGTTTCGGGTGCGAGGGGGGCGGACATGGCGCGGACGCGAGGTTTAGGGTTTTGTCGTTCTTGGCGCCGAGGATTTCCCCGCGAAGCGCCAGGGTGAACGGTCGTTTGCTCTGTCGGCGCCCGGATCCCGCGGGATCGCGGCCATGCCGCTGATGCCGTAGCTGACCTCGGCCTTGAGGGAGGTGATGCGCCAACCTCCGTGGAAGCCGTTCTCGAAGAGGAATTCGACATACCCGACGAAGGGGATGGAGCGCGCGAAAAAATCCGGATCCTTCGCCTCGATCCAACGACAGAGCGCCTCTTCGTCGCTGGTCCACGGCACGTCGAGGGTGGAATAGGTTTCCCTGTGCCGAAGGTAGGCCTGCCGTTCGCGATCGGGCACGCCGAGGGTGCCGGCGAAGCGGAGCGAGCCCGGGGCGGTCGAAGCCGCCGGGGCGTCGGTGGCCGGCGCCGCGGCACGCTCCCGGTCGACGGCCTGCCAGTCGGACCAGTGGATGCGGTCGGCGCTGTAGCGGGCGAAAAGGGCGCCTCCCCACGGCGTGGAGACCTGGCCGTTGGCCAAGGTGATCGGCGCCGGGGCGGGAGAAAGCTCCAGGCGCAGGCCGGCCGAGGGGCCGGGACGCCACCACAGGCCGACGGCCAGCGGTTTCGTTTGAATCCATCCGTCGCGGGAGGAGGCCGTTTCGCCGTCCCGGCCGAGCCCTTCCGGGCCGACGTCGACGGTGTCCGACCAGGCGGCCTTGGCGGCGGCGTCCGCCTCGTGCGTGAAGTCGATCTCCAGCGAAGTCTGGCTGAGGATGGACGCGCGGCCGGTCGCGCAAGGCAGGGCGGCGATCACGACCAGCGAGCAAAGCGAGCGCACGAAGCCGACGGACGGGGATTGGTTCCGCATGACCGGATGGGATAGCGGGGCATGAAAAAGCCGGCGACGCCAAAGGCGCGCCGGCTCGGGGAAGGGGATGTTCTCGCGACGGAGGCGAAAAGGGGGCGCGCGAAAAGCTCGCGCGCCTCGGGCTCAGCGGACCACGCGGGCGCCGCCTCCGGAGATCTGTTTCTCGACCTCCTTGCGCGTGGCCATCGAGGTGTCGCCCGGGGTGGTCGAGGCGAGCGCGCCGTGGGCCGCGCCGTAGTCGACGGCCTTCTGCGGGTCGTTGAACTCGAGGAAGCCGAACTGGAGGCCGGAGGCGAAGCTGTCGCCGCCGCCGACGCGGTCGAGGATCTCGAGGCGGGGATACTGGCGGCTCTCGAAGAACTTGCCGTCGTGCCAGAGGATGGCGGACCAGTCGTTGACCGTGGCGGTGTGGACGTGGCGCAGCGTGGTGGCGGCGACCTTGAAGTTGGGGAACTCCTTCACGGCGGTCTCGATCATGGCCTTGAAGGCGTCGAGCTCGATGGCGCCCTGGTTGCTGGCGTGATCGACGCCCTTGACCTCGAAGCCGAGGGAGGCGGTGAAGTCCTCCTCGTTGCCGATCATGACATCGACATACTTGGCGATCTCGCGGTTGACCTCCTGGGCCTTCTTGAGGCCGCCGATGGTCTTCCAGAGGGAGGGGCGGTAGTTGAGGTCGTAGGATACGATGACGCCGTGCTTCTTGGCGGCCTTGACGGCCTCGATGGTGGCCTCGGCGGTTGTGGCGGAGAGGGCGGCGAAGATGCCGCCGGTATGGAACCAGCGCGCGCCGAGCTTGCCGAAGATGAGCTCCCAGTCGAAGTCGCCGGGCTTGATCTGCGAGGCGGCGGTGTTGCCGCGGTCGGGGTTGCCGACGGCGCCGCGCACGCCGAAGCCGCGCTCGGTGAAATTGAGGCCGTTGCGGACGGTGCGGCCGATGCCGTCGTCGTCGCGCCACTTGATGAAGTCGGTGCAGACGCCGCCCTGCATGATGAAGTCCTCGATGAGGTGGCCGACCTCGTTGTCGACGAAGGCGGTGGCGACGGCGGTCTTGTAGCCGAAGGCCTTCCGCAGGCCTCGGGAGGTGTTGTATTCGCCGCCGCCTTCCCAGGCCTTGAATTCGCGGGCGGTGCGGATGCGGCCCTCGCCGGGGTCGAGGCGGAGCATGACTTCGCCGAGGGAGACTTGGTCGAAAACAACGGAGGATTTGTCGCGGAGGGGGAGGCTCATGGAAGGGAGAGGAACTCGAGATTGAGGGAGGGAAGGAGGGAGTAAGCGAGGCAAGGGGCGAGCGGAAGCGCGGGCTTGGCTCCGGCTGGATGGCGCCGACCCGCGCTAGCACGCAAACGACGACAACCGAGGCGCGGTCGTCCGGCAACGAGGCGGAGTCGGCAAACGTATGCAGGGGCGGAGACGGCGCCGGGAACGCGAGGCGGGGGGACTAAAACATTTCATGGCTTTGCGCGGGTCTAGGAGCAGCCTCCCTTCATGTCTTTCGCCTCCCTTGGCCTTTCCGAACCGCTCCAGCGCGCCGTCGCCGCATGGCATTACGAGGCGCCGACGCCGATCCAGGCGGCGGCGATCCCGGCGATCTTGAAGGGCTCGGACGTGTGGGCCTCGGCGCAAACCGGTTCGGGTAAGACGGCCGCGTTCGCGTTGCCCATCGTTCAAAAGCTGGCGGCGGGGCGGCGTCCTCCGGGGCGTTTCGTGAGCGCGCTCATCCTGGTGCCGACTCGCGAACTGGCGACGCAAGTGGTCGAGTCGGTGCGACGCTACGCGCGCTACCTGCCGCAACCGCTCAAGACGCTCGTCGCGGTCGGCGGTCTCTCGATCAACCCGCAGATGATGGCCCTGGGCGGCGGCGCCGATCTGCTCGTGGCCACGCCGGGGCGCCTGCTCGACCTGATCGATCACAACGCCGTGTCGCTCGCGGAGCTGTCGGTGCTGGTGCTCGACGAGGCGGACCGGCTGCTCGATCTCGGGTTCAAGGCGGAGCTGGATCGCATCGTGGCGATGCTGCCGAAGCGCCGGCAGAGCCTGTTGTTTTCCGCGACCTTCCCGGCGGAGGTCGAGGCGTTGGCGGCGGCGTTGCTGCGCGATCCGGTGCGCATCGAGACGCCGGACACGGCGGAGAACACGCCGGAGATCTTGCAACGCGTGATCGAGGTCGATGTGCCGCGGCGCACGCAGCTCCTGCGGCACCTGATCGAGACGCACGCGTGGTCGGGGGTGTTGGTTTTCGTGGCGACGAAATACTCGACCGAGCACGTGGCGGAGAAGCTTGGGCGCGCGGGCATCGCGGCGGCGGCGCTGCACGGCGAGTTGAGCCAGGGCGCGCGCACGCAGGCGCTGGCGGATTTGAAGTCGGGCAAGGTGAAGGTGTTGATCGCGACCGATCTCGCGGCGCGCGGCATCGACATCCCGAAGCTGCCGGCGGTCGTTAACTACGATCTGCCGCGCTCGGCGGTGGACTACACGCATCGCATCGGGCGCACGGGACGGGCGGGCGAGGCGGGCGTGGCGATCAGCTTCGTGAGCGCGAGCACGCATGCGCATTTTCTGCTGATCGAAAAGCTGCACGGCCTGGCGCTGGAGCGGGAGCAGATCGCCGGTTTCGAACCGCGTGAGACGGAGGCGCCCGCGCCGCTCGTCGCTCCCGGGGGTGGAGGCATCAAGGGGCGTCGAAAGAGCAAAAAGGACAAGATTCGCGAAGTCGCCGCACGGGCGGTGGGCGAGCCGGTTCCGGAGCGTGTGGTGCCGCCCCGCCCCGTGGCGCGGCCCGCGCCGGATTCGCCGTCCTTGCCGCCCGCGTCGCGGCCGATGCGGCCGATGCGTCCCATGCCGATGCCGCGGCCGAGGGGGCGTTTCTGATGTGCGCGTTTTCGCCGGAGGAATACGCCCTCTTCGAGAAAACGGGCGAGTGGGTCTTCAAGCGCCTGCGCAAGACGCGGCACCCCGAGGATCTGCTCGCGGTGGTGGCTACCGCGCACAAGGGCTTCGACAAGGCCTACGCGTCGGCGCCGGCCGAGGCGCGCGCCGCGGTCGCGTGCCGGGCGGGCTGCGACGCGTGCTGCCACGTGCCGGTGGGCGTGCAGGCGCACGAGGTGCTCCTCGCGGCGCAGCATGTGCAGACGCGTTTTTCGCCGAACGAACTGGAGGCCCTGATCGCGCGCGCCGCCGCCCATCGCGCGGCTTTCGCGGGTCGGTCGATTCCCGAGCGGACCGCGTTGCGGACGCCCTGCGTGCTGCTGCGCGAGGGCGTCTGCTCGATCTATGAGGCGAGGCCGGAGGCGTGCCGCTCGCATCACGGCAACAGCGCCGCGGCGTGTCGCACGAACCTGGAAAACGGGAACGAGGCCATCGACGTGTTCGTCCCCGGCGTGCGCGGACGGATGTTCGCGGTGATGCTGGCGATCGACCAGGCGGTGGAGGAGTCGGGCTTCGATGATCGCGCCTACGATTTCGGCTCGGCTCTGCACGAGGCGCTGACCGACAGCCTGTGCGCGGTGCGTTGGACGCGGCGCGAGGCGGCTTTTCCGGACGACTGCCTCGACGGCGCGGAAGACGACGAAGTTTGATCCGGCTCGCTCGGAGGAATCGGACGCCGGTGTTTGCGGCGTGGGCGCGTGGCGAGAGCTCAGGGCGGACCCGAGGCCGCCGGACCGGGACGCCTGGAAATTTGTAAGGGACGGGGCGGTGTCTGCATCTAATGCGGCGAACAACGTGAAGGACGACGATCACAAGACCTGTTTCGAGGAGTGGCACCGGGCCCACGGCGCGGTGCTGCACCACGTCGCGAACGGCTTCGCGACCGGGGCGGACCGGGACGACCTGATGCAGGATCTCCTGCTCGCCCTGTGGAGGGCCGTGCCGGCATTCCGGGCGGGGGCGAAACCGTCGACCTTCATCTATCGCGTGGCGCACAACGCCGCGCTCACGTGGAAACGCGGCCGGACCAACTACCGGAAGCGCGTCGAGGGTTTCGCGGCGTCGCCTTTGCTCGAGCGTCAGGCGGAGCCGGAGACCTCGTCGCGCGATGGGGAGGCGTTGGAGCTGATCTATGCCGCGATCCGCCGGTTGCCGCCGCTGGATCGCTCCTTGATCCTGCTCCATCTCGACGGCGTCGCCTACGCCGAGATGGCGGCGATCCATGATCTGAGCGAAAGCAACGTCGGGGCGCGTCTGACCCGGCTTAGGCGGAAACTATCGGACGCGATGAAGGAGATCTCGGATGAACTTCGATGACATCAGCAAAACGTGGCGTTCGCCACACAACCAGCCGTCCGCGGCGCGACTCGAGAAAGACAAAATGAAATTCCTGAACGACCTGAGAAAACGTCACCGGGGGGAGATCGTGTTCATGATCTGGATCCTCGCGGTGCTGAGCTTTTTGACCGGAGCCTTCGTGCTCCATTTGTTCCGGCCCGGGTCGGGGAAGCCGCCGACCGATCTTGCCGGAGAGTGGGCTGTGGTCGCCTTGCTGGCTCTGCCGTGGGCGGCGTTCGGCGTGTTCTACAAAAAGTTTCGCGAGCATCGGGCCAGGCATCCCCGTCCGGAGCGTTCGGTCCGCGCGAGCGTGGCGGCGCTGCTCGACGAAATCCGGACGCAAGCCGAGCGCTACAAGTGGGTCTGTTGGCTGAACTTTGCCGTGGCGCTCCTGATGCCGCTCCTCGTGCGTCAGCTGCAAGCGGCGGGCAAGGCGGGCGACGAGATCGTGGCGCCCGCGTGTGTGGTCGCGCCGGCCCTGATGCTGGCGATCTGCGCAGGGCTGCTTTGGTATCTGCGCCGCGTGTTGCGACCTCGTCAGCTTGAGCTCGAGGCGCTGCTCCTCGCCTACGACGAGACAGAGGCGGCGTCGTGACCGGGGCCTCCCGGACCGTCGCAGGCCACGCGGATTCGGATGACTAAGGCGATATCGCCGCCCGAACGAAGGTGCGGCCGCCGGCGCCGAGGGGAACAGACGCGGAACGCGTGCCGTCGACCAAGGCCAGGGTGGCGTCGCCGTAGGCGGTCCAGGTGGCGAGGTCGGCGCTGGTTTGCAGTTGGTAGATCTTGCCCGCGACGACGGGAAACACGACGCCGAGCGTGGTGGCGACGGCGGGCGCGGAGGCGGGCGGGATGATCGTGATTTTGAACGTCGAGGCGGCGGAACGCGGGTCGGTGCCGGCGAGATATTCCTGGCGATCGGTGGCACCGTCGCCGTCGGTGTCGGTCGCGGCGGAGGAGGTGTTTATGGCGAGGCCGTGGGCGGTTTTCCAGGCGTCGGGCACGCCATCGGCGGCGCTGCTGGAGGCGGAGAGGACCGTGATCGGGGCGCTCGCGCCGGTGGCCGAGCCCGAGGCGGCCACGAGCGTGGTCGCGGACGCGGTGCCGGAGAGGCTGAGCGTGGACGTGGCCAGGCCGGCGGTGAGCGCGAGGCTGGCGGGGCTGGCGGTGGAGGAGGATGCGACGGAGACGGCGCCGGCGAAGTCGGACACGAGACGTCCGCCGGAATCACGGGCGCTGAGACGCACGGCGAAGGGGACGCCGGCATAGACGCCGGCGGGCGCGTAGTCCCAGGTGAAGTGATCGAGCGGGCCGTGGGCGGCCAGCGTCAGGGTGAGCGCGCGGGTGGCGGTAGCGCCGAGGACGTCGGTCACGCGCACGGTGAAAGCGTGGCTGCCGGACGCGGTGCCGGCGCCGGCGAGCGTGCCCGAGGCGGAAAGCGTGAAGCCGGCCGGCAGGGCGCCTGAGCTCACGGTCCACGCGTAGGGGGCGATGCCGCCGGTGACGGAGAGCGTCTGCGAGTAGGCCTCGCCGAGGATGGCGACGGGCAGGCTCGTGGTGGCGACGGCGGGCGTGGTTTCGAGCCAGTCGGCGTAGCCGTTGAGGTTGGCGTCGACGACGCGGAGGAGGTCGAGGCGGCCCGTGGTGGCGACCTTGCCGGACAGGGCGGGGAGGGGGGCGACGGAGGCAAGGAGACGGGCGCGGCGCCGGGCGACGGTTTCGTCGGGGAAATTGAGCGCGGCGAAGGCGGCGGCGCCGGCGACGACGGGCGTGGCCATGGAGGTGCCGCTGAGGAACTGGTAGTTGCCGGTGACGGTGATCGCGCCGGCGAGGGGAAGGGCGGCCTTGATGGCGAGGCCGTCCGCCTGTGAAATGGAGCGGGCGGGCAACCAGTCTCCGGCGGAGCCGAGGGTGCCGCTGAAGTTGCCGGCGGCGTTGTTGTAGATGATGGCGGCGACGGCGCCCGCGGTTTTGGCGTTGGCGACCTTGGCGGCGAAGGTCAGGGTGCCGCGCTGGATGAGCGCGATGTTGCCGCGGACGGCGGCGGGAAATTCGGAGCTGTTGCCGAGACCGCAGTCGATGATCGTGCCGGAGATGCCGGGGGTGAGGCCGCCGTAGGTGAGCTCGATGGAGGCGTAGGTGGTGGAGCCGGCGACGAAGGCCAGGGTGGAGGGCTGGGCGGAGAGGATGTCCTGCCCGGGGGCGGCGAGGTCGACGGACGTGGCGCCGTAGTTGGAGAAACTCGCGAGGGTGTCGCTCTGTGTCGTGGCGGCGACGACGAGCATGTTGGAAAGCCGATAGGAGGCGGGGTAGGTGAGGGTGGAGTCGTTGTTGGCGGCCTCGTTGCCGGCGGCGGCGCAGAAGAGGATGCCGGCGTCGCCCGCGGCCTGGATGGCGGCGGCCTCGGCGCTGCTGTAGCCGCCCCCGCCGTAGGAGGCGTTGATGGCGACGAGGTTGACCCCGCGTTTGCGGAGGGCGGTGGCGTATTGGAGGGCCTCGATGATGGCCGAGGTGCTGAGCGTCTCGCCGTCGGTGGAGACCTTGAGCGGAAGGATGCGGGCGGAGGGGACCACGCCGATCACGCCGGTCTGGTTGTCGCCGACCGCGGCGATGATGCCGGCGACGTGGGTGCCGTGCTCGCCTGCGTCGGTGGCGTCGGCGTCGTGCGAGGCGAAATCGTAGCCCTGGGTGTCGTCGACGTAGCCGTCGCCATCGTCGTCGAGGCTGTTGCCGGCGATCTCGGATGGGTTGGTCCAGAGATTGGCGCGCAGGTCGGGGTGCACGCGGTCGACGCCGGTGTCGATGACGGCGACGACGATCTCGCTTGTCGCGGGACGAGAGAGCGCGCGGGCGTCGAGAAAGTCGATGTCGGCGAAGGCGACGCCGGCGGAACCGTTGACGGTCTGGCCGGTGTTGCGCAGGGCCCACTGCTCGCCGAAGCGGGGATCGTTGGGCGCGGTGCGGACGTGGCGGAGGTAGTTGGGCTCGACGCTCTCGACCGCGGGATCGTCGCGCAGGGCGGCGATGAGCGCGGCGGTGCTTCGGGTGGTGTCGCGGACGAGGCCGGTCTGGCGGCGGCGTTTTTCGGAGAGACCGTCAAAGCGCCGGGAAAAGGCGGCGGAGCGGTTTTTCAGGACGGCCTCGGCGCGGGCGAGGCTGGCGCCCTCCTTGAAGGTGACGATGACCTCGCCCTCGACGTAGGCGGGGGAGGAGGCGGGAGCGGTCGCGGCGGGAGTGAAGAGGGGCAGCGCGACCGCCGCGGCCAGCAGGAGAAGGGGGCGAATGAGACGGGACAACGGGAGCACGCTGATGCGCTCGGGAAGCCGCGGCGAGGTTTCAATCCGGCTGGGACGAAGCGGGGCTTGGGCGGGAGGAAACACGGATGCGTCGGGGGCTGGCCGTGGAATCGACGCGTAAAACAGGCGGCGCGCCGTAAAGCGCGCCGCCTGTTAACGAGCGGAAACGATGCGTGGGCGGGATCGGCTCAGGCCGTGTGCGTCTTTAGGGCGGCGACGTTCCACTCGGGCTGGCCGCATTCGCGGGCGACCTCGTTGAAGGCTTCGACCTCGGCCTTGGTGAAGAGGAGGCCGCCGGCGGCGGCGGTGGCCTTGGCGAAGTTGGCCTCGATCTGGCCGGGGATGATGGCGCCGTCGTTGCCGTGGCCCATGACGTCGGCGAGCACGGCCTTGACGTTCTCGGTCTGGTTGCGGCCTTTGGCGAAGAGCCCGCCGTTCATCGCCTCGGGGTGGATGACCTGGAAGAAGAAGGCGCAGGTGCCCTTCTCGCCCTCGGGAACCTTGTCCCAGCGGTTGCGGATGGTGGGGAGGGAGCCGCCGATGAAGGCGCCTACGACCTCGTTCATGAGCGAGAGCCCGTAGCCCTTGTGCGCGCCGAAGGGGAGCAACGCGGAGACCTCGTCGGGGTTGGTGGTGGGCTTGCCGTCCTTGTCCACGGCGGCCATCGGGGGGAGTTGCTTGCCCTCGCGCTTGAGTTGTTGGACGCGGCCCATCGCGATGACGGACGTTGCCCAGTCGATCACCATGGGAAAGCCGATGGCGTCGGTGGTGGGGAAGCCCCAGGAGTGGGGGTTGGTGCCGAGGGTGGGGAACTTGCCGCCGAAGGGGACGACCTCGGCGAGGGCCGCCGTGCAGTTGGTGTAGGCGATGTAGCCGCGGCGGGCGGCGTCCATGACGTAGCCGGCGCCCCAGAGGTAGTGGAAGGCGTTGTCGACGGAGACGGTGCCGACGCCGTAGATGTCGGCGAGGCGGATGGCCTCGTCGATCGCGCGGTAGGCGGTGGCCTGGCCGAGCTTCTTGTTGGCGTTCCAGATCTTGGCGGAGGGGAAGCGGGAGGGGCGTTCCTCGATCTTGGCGCCGGGGACGCAGCCCTTCGAGCCGGAGCCGAAGAGGTGGTCGAGGTGGAGGGCCTTGAGGCCGTTGTGGGTGCGGATGCCGTGGCGCGAGGCCTCGGCGCAGAAGCGCGCGCCCTCGGCGGCCTCGTCGGCGAGGTATCCGCGGTGTTGATACGCGGCGGCGACGAGGGAGTTGTGGGCGGATTCGGGGACGACGAGATAGGTTTCGGGCATGGCGGAAAAGATTTAGGGGCTGAATATTTTAACCACGAAACACACGAAATACACGAAAGTCGGAGTTCGGCGTGCGGCGTGGTTTTGGAGATTTGCGAAAGAGGGTTTGACGGATTGGGCGTGGTTACACGGCGCGGGCGATGGGCTCCTTGCCGGCGAGGAAGCGGGTGAGGTTTTCCACCGCGCACGAGGCCTGGCGTTGCACGCTCTCGTGGGTGCGGCTGCCGATGTGGGGCGTGAGCACGGTGCCGGGGAGGCCGAGGAGCGGGTGGTCGGCGGGCGGCGGCTCCTGGTCGAGGACGTCGGCGCCGTAGCGGATCTTGCCGGCCTTGATCGCCTCGACGAGCGGGGTGAGCTCGATGAGTTCGCCGCGGCCGGTGTTGACGATGACGCAGCCGGGTTTGAGCGAGGCGATGCGGCGGGCGTTGATCAGGCCCTTGGTCTTCTCGGTAAGCTTGGTGTGCATCGAGACGAAGTCGGCGTCCTTGAGTGCGGCGTCGAGGTCCTCGACGCGCTCGAGGCCGTGCCAGCGGGCGAAGTCCTCTTCCCAGTAGTTGGCGAAGACCTGGACGCGGAGGCCGAAGGCGCGGGCGCGGATGGCGACTTCCTTCGAGATGCGGCCGAGGCCGACGAGGAGGAGGGTTTTGCCGCAGAGTTCGTTGCCGGTGATGCGGGTCCAGCGGCCGGCGGCGACGTGGTTGGCCTCGACGACGAGGTTGCGGACGACGGCGAGTAGGAGGGCGAAGGTGTGCTCGGCGACGGTGGTGTGGTTGACGCCGGGGGTGAAGAGGACGGGCAGGCCGAGGTCCTTGGCTGCGGCGAGGTCGATCTTGTCGAGGCCGATGCCGTATTTGGAAATGACCTTCAGGCGGGGGAGGGACTTTTGCATGACGGCTCGGGTCATGGCGTCGTCGCCGCAGAGGTAGGCGTCGAACTGGCCGGCTAGCTCGAGCATGCGGCTCTCGGGGAGGGGGCCGCGCTCGCGGACGATCTCGAAGCCGGCTTTGGCCAGCATGTCGTGATGGATGCCGGGGGTGTCCTGGAAGGACGTGGTGGTGAGGAGAACGCGGGGGGCGGACATGGGTCGTGAGGGAAGGGCGCGACCATGGGCCCGTGGTCGGCGCGAGACCAGCGGTGAAGCTGTGAGAAGGTTTGCAGGGGCGCAAACGACTCCGGCCCGCTTCCTTGCGGAGGCGGGCGGCGTGGGGGCGGGCGTGGCCGGTGGTTGTTTCCGCGGGTCTCTAGGCGCGGGCGAGCGCGGCTCGGGAAGGGCGGGCGAAGGTTTCGGCGGCGCGGAGGCCGAGCATGAGGCCGCGGAGCTCGGCGAGGCCGCGCATGCGGCCGATGCAACTGTAGCCGGGGTTCTCCGGCTGCGGCTTGGCGAGGTCGTCCATCATGGTGTGGCCGTGGTCGGGGCGGAAGGGCAGGCGCCAGTCGGCGCGGCCCTCGGCGAGGCGGCGGTCCTGTTCGTCGAGCAGGGCGCGGACGACCGCGGGCATGTCGACGGAGCCGGCCAGGTGGTCGGCCTCGTAGAAGACGCCGCCGGGCAGGCGTTGGGTGCTGCGGAGGTGGACGGCGTGGATGCGCGGGCCGAAGCGGCGCGCCATCGCGGGCAGGTCGTTGTCGGGGCGCACGCTGAAGGATCCGGTGCAGAAACACAGGCCGTTGGCGGGCGAGTCGGCGGCGGCGAAGAGTTTTTCGACGTCGGTCGCGGTGCTGAGAATCCGCGGCAGGCCGAGGATGGGGAAGGGCGGATCGTCGGGGTGGATGGCCAGCCTCACGCCGACCTCCTCGGCGACGGGGACGACGTGCGCGAGGAAACGCCTCAGGTTGGCGCGCAGGCCGGCTTCGCCGAGGTCGGCGTAGCGGGCGAGCATGGCGCGCAGGTCGTCGAGGCCGAGGCCGAGCTTGCAGCCGGGAAAGACGTCGGTGAGGCCGGCGATGAATTCCGCGCGTTCGGCGGGCGAGAGGGCGTTCCAAAACGCCTCGGCGGCGTCGAGCTGGCCGGCGGTGTAGTCGTCGGCGGCGCCGGGGCGCTTGAGGGCGTGGATCTCGAAGGCGGCGAATTTGACCGGGTCGAAGAGCAGGCACTCGGAGCCGTCGGGGAGCTTGTGTCGCAGGTCGGTGCGCACCCAGTCGAGCACGGGCATGAAGTTGTAGACGACGGTGCGCACGCCCTCGGCGGCGAGGTGGCGCAGGGTTTGGACGTAGGCCTCGAGGCGCGCGGCGACAGCGCCGGAACCGGTCTTGATGTCCTCGTGGACGGGCACCGACTCGACGGCGGCCCAGCGCAGGCCGGCGGCGTGGAGTTTCGCCACGCGGGCGCGGATCGCCTCGCGCGGCCAGACTTCGCCGTAGGGGATCTGGTGCAGCGAGGTGAAGACGGCGGTCGCGCCCGTTTGCCGGATGTGCGGCAGCGGGACGGGGTCGCCGGGACCATACCAGCGGAAGGATTCTTCGAGCGTCGGGAGGTGTTCGTGGCCCATGTGGTGAGCGGGTGCGTCGGCCATTCTGCCGCAGGCGGCGCGGCGGGACTACGCGTCCTTTGGAAAAAGGTGGGCGGGCGCCGATATCGGGCTGCGAGCGACGGGTTAAAAAATCGCCGGCGAAGATTTTTCGCGGAAGCGGACTCCGGGCGTTGACAGGCGCGGAGCCCTGCCGGTGGGTAGGCGCGATGTTCGCCGTCTGGCTCAAATTCGCGTGCGCGTTGCTTTGCGCGATCGCGCTGCCGCTCTCCGGAGCGGCGACCGGGGACGCGCGCGCGGACGCGACCGAGCGAGCGGCGGGCGAGACCTGGTCGGCCGCCGCGAAATCGGGCGCGGTTTTAGGGACCTGCGCGCGGGGCGGCTCGGGCTGCCCGCTGGCGGCCGCGGCGAAGCCGGCGCCGACGCGGCCCTTGCCGGTGTTTTTCCAGAGCATGCGGGTTTCGGGCGAGCCGAAGCTGGACGTGGCGAGACCCGTCGCACGGCGCGCGCAAGCGGCGAGCCCGGAGACGCGATCAAGATCCGGCGTGGTGCGGCTTTTGATTTAAGCCGCGAACGCCACCGTCCGCGGCGAATGCGCCGCGGGAAACGGGCGAGACTGAAACCGCCGATCTGAAACCGGGATCGGGCGTGCGATAAGACAACCAGGACTGAACCCATCGGTCTCCGGCGCGCGGTGCGACGCGCGTCCGAGGCCTCCGCAGGACGGGCGGATCCTTCCCGTCGGAAAGACGCACCCATGCACGACATTTCGCTCATCACCACCATCGCGTTCGGTTTCACCGCCGCGCTCTTTTTCGGCATCCTCGCCAAGCGGCTCGGGCTCTCGCCCATCGTCGGCTATCTGCTCGCGGGCATCGCGGCGGGGCCGCACACGCCGGGCTTCGTCGGCAACCTCGCGATCGCGGGGCAGCTGGCCGAAATCGGCGTGATCCTGCTGATGTTCGGCGTCGGCCTGCATTTCCACCTGAAGGACCTGCTCGCGGTGCGCTCGATCGCGATTCCCGGCGCGCTGGGGCAGAGCGCGGTGGCGACGATCGCGAGCATGGCGGTCGCGCACGCGATGGGGTGGACCTGGACGGCGGGCGCGGTGCTGGGCATGGCGACGGCGGTGGCGAGCACGGTGGTGCTTCTGCGCGTGTTGATGGACAACCGTTGCCTCGAAACCCCCTCCGGCCACGTCGCGGTGGGCTGGTTGATCGTGGAGGATATTTTGACCGTGTTGGTGCTCGTGGTGCTGCCCGCGTTGGCGGCGGCGGGCGTGGGCGGAGGCGGCGAGAACGGCGTCGCCGGCGGCGGGCTCGGGGGCGTGTTGGTCGCGGCGGGGATCGCCGTGGGCAAGCTGCTCGCGCTTGGCGCGGTGGTCGCGGTGGTGGGCTCGCGGCTGGTGCCCTGGTTGCTCCTGCGCGTGGCGCGTCTGCGTTCCCCGGAGCTGTTCACGCTCGCGGTGCTGGTCATGTCGATCGCGGTGGCGACGGCGGCCTACGCGGCCTTCGGGGCCTCGATGGCGCTGGGTGCCTTCCTCGCCGGCATGCTGGTGGGGCAGTCGAAATTCAGCACGCAGGCGGGCGCGGAGATGTTGCCCCTGCGCGACGCCTTCGCGGTCCTGTTTTTCGTCTCGGTCGGCATGCTGTTCGACTATCGCGTGCTGCTGGCCGAGCCTATGCTGACCCTTGGAGTGGTGGCGGTGGTGCTGGTGGCGAAGCCGCTGATCGCCTTCGTGATCGTGATCGCGTGCCGGCACACCTTGAAGACCGCGCTGACGGTGGCGGGCGGGCTCGCGCAGATCGGCGAGTTTTCCTTCATCCTCGCCGAGGCGGCCAAGGGGCTGAAGCTGATGCCGGGCGAGGGCCACGCCGTGCTCGTGGCGGCGGCGATCGTGTCGATTTCGGTGAATCCCTTCCTCTTCCGGGGCCTGCTCGCGCTGGAGCCGGCGATCGAGCGTTCCACGATCTGGCGGCGCTTTTTCGCGGGCCGCCTGAAGGCGCACGGGGAGCGGCTCAACGCGGACGCCGGCCACGCGGAGGACGTCGTGGACACGGCCGTCATCGGTTACGGTCCCGTGGGCCGGACGGTGACCGAGCTGCTGGAGAAATCGGGCGTGCAGCCGTTGATCATCGAGATGAACGTCGACACGGTCGCCGAGCTCTCGAAGCAGGGCCGGCGCGCGCTTTACGGCGACGCCACCCGGCGGGATCTCCTCGAACAGGCGGGTTTGCGCAAGGCGAAGAGCCTGATCATCACCGTGCCGGACCCCGAGGTGCGGATGGGGGTGATTCGCGCGGCGCGCGAGCTGAACTCGGAGCTGCGAATCATCACCCGCGCGCGTTATCTGGCCGAGCACGACTCCCTGCGCGAGGCGGGCGCGGCGGTGGTGTGCTGCGACGAGGCGGGCGCGGCCACGGGGCTGACGCGGGCGCTGTTGGGGGACTTGAACCGTCCGCAGGACGAGATCGACCGGCGCGTGCGCGAACTGCGCGCGGGCTGGGGCGAACCGGCGGCTTAGGGCGGAGTTGCCTAGCGGGGCGGAGCCGAGGAAGGTGCGTCTCCCATGTCAAAGAAGGTTCCCGCCCGTATTTTGAACTCCGCCACCGAAGCGCTGCGCCGCAAGCTCGGCGCGAAGGTCGTCCATACCGACGCCGCGATGCTCGAGGCGGCGTCCTACGACTCCAGCCGCATCTCGGTCCGTCCGGCCGCGGTGATCCGGCCGACGAAGCGCGCGCAGATCGCCGCGGTGCTCGAGGCGGCCAACCGGCACGGCATCCCGGTGACGCCGCGCGGACGCGGCACGACGCTGATGGGCTCGGCCGTGCCGATCCATGGCGGCTGGGTGCTCGACCTGCTCGCTCTCGACCGGGTCGAGATCGACGCCGAGGCCGGCCTGGCCCACGTGCAGGCGGGCGCCAAGGTGGCCGACGTGCAACGCGCGGCGGCGGCGGCGGGCTGGTTTTACCCGCCCGATCCCTCGTCCAAGGAATACTCCACCATCGGCGGCAACATCGCCTGCAACGCCGGCGGCATGCACGGCGGCAAATACGGCGTGACGCGCGACTTCGTGGTCGCGCTCAAGGGCTACCTGCCGACGGGCGAGTTCGTGGAGTGGGGCACCGCGACGCGGAAGTTCGCGGCGGGGTTCAACCTCCGCGACCTCTGGATCGGCAGCGAAGGCATGCTCGGCGTGGTGACGGACGCGGTGCTGCGGCTCATCCCCGCGCCGGCGGCGCGCTGGACGCTGCTGACGAGCTTCGCCGACGAGGTCTCGGCCTTCCGCGCGGCGCGGGCGCTTTTCGGCGCGCGCGTGCAGCCGGCGATCTGCGAGTTTCTCGACCGCTACTCGGTGCAGTGCGCGGAGCAGGCGATGAAGACCACGATCTTTCCCGGGCAGCCGGGGCGGCCCGTGATCCTGCTCGAGTTGGCCGGATCGGAGGCGGAGCTGGCGGACGCGAAGCAGGCGGTGCTGGCCTGGGCGAAGGCCAACGCGGCCGGGCACCGCGAGGCGAAGACCCGCGAGGAGGCGGAGTCGCTCTGGGCGGTGCGCCGCAAGTGCTCGGGCGCGATGTTCCAGATGGGCGACGCGAAGCTCAACGAGGACATCACCGTGCCGCTCGGCGCCTACGAGGAATTCGCCGTATGGCTGGAGCAACTACGCGCGAAATCGGGGCTGGCGATCCCGACCTTCGGGCATCTGGCGGACGGAAACCTGCATGTGAACATCATGTATCACAAGGCGGCGCCGAAGGAGTGCCGCGCGGCGGAGAAGGCGGTGCTCGCGCTGATGAAGAAGGTCGTGTCGCTCGGCGGCGCGATCTCGGGCGAGCACGGCATCGGACTGGCGAAGACGCCTTTCCTGCGGATGCAGCACTCGCCGGCCCAGGTGAAGGCGATGCAGGCGGTGAAGCGCGCGCTCGATCCGCGGGGCGTGCTCAATCCCGGGAAAATGTTCGAGGTTTTCGAGGTCTGGAAGGCGCCGCGCGTGGCGGTGAGTTTCCCGTGGGATCATAAGTGAGCGGGGCGGGCCGGGCCGCCCGGTGAAGTCCGAGGTCGAGCTTCCTCCACGGCGGTCCCGCGCTATCGAACCCCGGATTGAAGCCCGGCTCCATTCGCCGGAGCCGAGGGGGCCGGGGCGGGCAGGCTCGCGAGGTGTTTGGCGGCCTTTTTCTCGATGGCTTGTCCCGCCAATCGGACGAGGAGGAGGCCTTGGGGGGCGTCGAGAGCGCGTCCGAAATTCCGGAGCGACTCGAAGCAGGCCCTAGCCTGTTGCGCGTCCTGATCGGTCGCGGCGTTCACGCCGGTTTCATCGACCGCGCGTGCGAGATTCCGGATGTCTTCGATCATGGCGTGCATCTCGGCGCCCTTTGCTTCGCGGTCGGAGGCGGAGAGCGCGGCAAAGTCGTTCTCGCCCAAGCTTAGAACCGAATCGGCGGGGAAGAGCCGTCCGCCGGTCCAGTCCGTTTCGACGAAGCGGCGCACGGCGGCGGACTTGTCGCCTTGTTTCCACAGCGCGAGTGATGTCGAAAACGCGGGCGGGCCATCCAGTGCGGCGCGTTCCTTGGCCAGGGATTTTTCCGCTTCGGCGCGCACTTTTCCGGTGGCGTCGTCCAGCCGGGAGCGGAGGTAGATCGTCGCGCCGACGCCGATCAGCACGAGGGCGAGAAACGACATCGCGAGTTTGCGCGAGGCGCGGGGCCGCGGGTGTGGCTTCGCGGGAGAATCCGGAAAGCGGGCGGCGCGCTCTGGGCTTTCGGGCCCGGTCGCGGACGCGGGCGTGGGCGTGGCGTCTCGCGACGCAGCCGGCGTGGACGAGGAGCGGGCGATAGTCTCCACGTGCGTCTTGAGCACGCCGGCCTGCTGGTAGCGCAACGCGGGTTCTTTCGCCAAGGCGCGGAGGACGATCTCGTCGAAGCGCACGTCGATGCTTACTTTGCGCGAGGGCGCGACGATCTGGCCCGGGCCGGGGCGCTGATCGGTGAGCATCTCGTAGAAAACGACGCCGAGGGAGTAGATGTCGGCGCGGTTGTCGACCTGATCGGGTGACGCGATCTGTTCCGGCGCCATATAGCTGGGCGTGCCGACGGGGTGTTCCTCGGGGTGGTCTCCGGCGCCGAGCATCTTGACCAGGCCGAAGTCGGCGACCTTCACGTGTCCGTCGCTGCCGAGGAGGAGGTTTTCGGGTTTGATGTCGCGGTGGACGATGCCGCGGTCATGCGCGTATTGGAGGGCGTCGCAGAGGGAGGGGATGATCGCCAGCGCCTGCTCGGGGGTGAAGCGGTAGTTCGTCAGGAGCGTGCGCAGGTTGGAGCCGTCCACGTATTCCATCAGGAGATAGAAAAAACCTCCCGCCTGCCCGAAGTCGTGGACTGCGACGATATGCGGATGGTTGAGCTTCGCGAGCGCCTGGGCCTCGCGCGCGAAACGCCGGGAAAACTCGGGGTCCTTTTCCCGCCCGGGGTCTAGGAGCTTGAGCGCCACGAGGCGGTCGAGCGCTTTTTGGCGCGCCTTGTAGACCACGCCCATGCCGCCTCGTCCGAGGCAGGACAGGATCTCCAGTTGCGGGAAATGGGGCGCGATCTGCTCGGGGGCAGGCGGCGGGGGGCGTTCGCCGGGGGCGGTGAAGAGGCTGTCGTCCTGCAGGTTCACCGCCGCGAGGCAGCGAGGGCAGAGTCCCTCGGGGGCGTCCTTTGGCATCGGCAGGCCGCAGCGGGGGCAGGGGGAGTTTTTCGATGTTGGGGTGTTCACACGAAACAGAGAAGGACGCCGCGGGGTTTGTTACCGGGATGCTGATCAATCCCGGCCGAGCACGGACACGACGTGGCGCACCTCGTCGTCGACCTCGGCCGGGTCGGAGACGGTTTCGGCGATCTCCTCGCGAAAGAGGCGACGGAATCGTTTTCGCAGCCGATGCAGCGCCACGCGGGCCGCGCCTTCGTTCAGGCCAAGGCGGGAGACGATCTGCGGGTAGTCGACCTCGCCCCGATCCGCGGCGAGGTGGGTTTTCAGGCACTGAAACTCCTCGATCCTGCCGGACTTCTCGTAGTCCGAACGCAGTCGCGCCATCGCCCGGTCGAGCAAGGTAAGGGCCCAGCGCCGCTCGAAAATCTGGTCGGCCGGCATCGGCTCCGATGCCTCCTCCCCGTAACGCGACTCGGCCAGCTCCGAATCAAGCGGCAGGTGCAGGGCGCCTCCGCCCCGCTTGAGGGTGCGTTCTTTGTCTCGTTCGTTGGCGAGGAAGTGTTTCATCGCCACGACGAGGAAGGCGCGGAACCGGCCGTTCGCGGGCGCGACGGACCGAAGGTAGTCTTTCTCGAGGAGTCGCTCAAAGAAGGCTTGGGTGAGGTCCTGAGCGTCGTGCGCCGAGTGGCCGCGTCGCCTTACGAACGCGTAGAGCGGATACCAGTAGACTTGGCAGAGCGTGGCGAGCGCGTCGTCCGAGGCGGGCGAATCCTTATCGCGAGCGGAGAGAATGATCGACCAGCGCGTGGTCTGGAACCGTGGCTGCGCGAAGGGCGGGCGGGAGTCGCGGGCCGGGTGGTTCATGTCGGGAAACGCGACGCGTCCGCGTGGCGTGGGTGGTATGCAAGAGAAGACGAAATTCGGGGCATGCGTGTGCCTGTTCAATGTCTTACATAAGATTGATTCGAGGTTTGTTACAGGCCGCATCGCGCGAGGGGCTGAAGTTGGGTGCCCGGCCTCGGGGCAGGAGATTACGGAGGGGTGGCCGCGCTGAACGCGGGCGAGCGGGGCCGGGGCGACAAGGGCGCGGAGGACGGCGGGGAGGAGGCGGCGCGCGGGCAAAATCTCGTTGCCCGCCCGGGGCGGGACGGGCTTTGCTGGCTGTTTACGTCAAACGTTCCCCTTTCCGCCATGAAGCACACGCACCACTGCGCCCAGCTCACCGCCGCCGATCTCGGCGCCACCGTCTCGCTCGTCGGCTGGGTCGATTCCATCCGCGACCACGGCGGCATCCTGTTCGTCGACCTCCGCGACCGGAAGGGCGTCACCCAGGTCAAGTTCGACCCGCAGGACCACCCCGAGCTCGCCAAGCAGGCCGCCACGCTCAAGCCCGAGTCCGTCCTCGCCGTCACCGGCAAGATCGTCGCCCGCCCCGAGGGCACGGTGAACAAGAACCTCCCCACCGGCGCCATCGAGGTCGACGCGACCGCGCTCGTCATCCACAACATCTCCGAGACGCCGCCCTTCCCGCTGACCGACGCCGGCGGCGACAAGGTCAACGAGGACCTCCGCCTCACCTACCGCTACCTCGACCTGCGCCGTCCGAAGATGCGCAAGAACCTTCAGGTGCGCCACAAGGCCACCAAGGCGATCCGCGACTACTTCGACTCCCAGGAGTTCATCGAGGTCGAGACGCCCGCGCTCTTCAAATCCACGCCCGAAGGCGCGCGCGAATACCTTGTGCCCTCGCGCATCCACGCCGGCCAGTTCTACGCGCTCTCGCAGTCTCCCCAGCAGTTCAAGCAGATCCTCATGGTCGCGGGCGTGGAGCGTTATTTCCAGATCGCCCGCTGCTTCCGCGACGAGGATCTCCGCGCCGACCGCCAGATGGAGTTCACCCAGGTGGACGTCGAGGCCTCGTTCATCGACCGCGAGGACGTCTATCGACTCTTCGAAGGCATGGTGAAGCGCATCTGGAAAGAGGTGCTCGGCACCGAGCCCGCCACGCCCTTCCTGCGCATGCCTTATCACGAGGCGATGAACCGCTTCGGCGTCGACAAGCCCGACATGCGTTTCGGCATGGAGCTCACCGACCTCTCCGAGACCTTCCGGAACTCCGCCTTCAAGGTCTTCCAGGCCACCGTCGCCGGCGGCGGCGTGATCAAGGCGATCAACGCCAAGGGCCTCGCCGACCTCACCCAGGGCGAGCTCAAGAACCTCGAGGACATCGCGAAGAGCCTCGGCGCGAAGGGCCTCGCCTTCATCAAGTGCGAGGGTGGCGAGTGGAAGTCGCCCATCGTGAAATTCTTCTCCGACGCCGAGAAGGCCGCCCTCACCGCGCAGCTCGGCATCGCCGACGGCGACGTCGTGTTCTTCGCCGCCGCGTCTTGGGACAAGGCCTGCGCCATCCTCGGCCGCATCCGTCTCGAGGCCGCGCAACTCCTCGTGAAGCGCGGCAAGATGGAGATCCGCCACGAGGACTGGAAATTCCTCTGGGTCGTCGATTTCCCGCTCATGACCTACGACGAGGACGCGAAGCGCTTCCTCGCCACGCACCACCCCTTCACCGCGCCCGTGGCGGAGGACCTGCCCCTGCTCGAGACCGCGCCCGAGAAGGTCCGCGGCCAGCACTACGACCTCGTGCTCAACGGCATGGAGCTCGGCGGCGGCTCGATCCGCATCCACCAGCCCGCGGTTCAGGAGCGCGTGTTCAAGGACGTGCTCAAGATCCCCGCCGACGTGGTCGAGAGCCGCTTCGGCTACATGCTCAACGCCTTCAAGTATGGCGCGCCCCCGCACGGCGGCATCGCCTTCGGCCTCGACCGCATGTGCGCGCTGCTCTGCGGCACCACGAGCATCCGCGACGTGATCGCCTTCCCGAAGACCCAGAAGGGTCAGGACCTCATGGCCCAGTCGCCCACGCCGGTGACCGAGAAGCAGCTCAAGGAGCTGCACATCGCGGTCGTCGCGCCCGAGGTTCCGCCCGCCGCCCCCGCCGCCGGCTGAGCCCCGCGTTGTATCCGTAAATCCGCTACGCCCGCCGCGCGCCCGTCGCCGGCGGGCTTTTTCGCGCCCATGCGGGAGGGCCGCGTTCGCGCCCGCCGCTTGGCGGGCGGCCTCTTTGGCACAAGCCGTGCTTTTGCGACGTTCCGTTTGTCGCCCGGACGGAAGGTCCGGAGCCGAATCCATAACCTATAAATCACACGAACGCTATGAAGTCATGGTCCAAGCCCCTTGTCGGGCTGATGAAACCGGCCGGTGTTGTCGCGATGCTCGCGCTGGCCGCGACCGCTCACGCCCAAGAGACCGCCGCGGCCGCCGCGCCGGTCGACACCGCATCCCTCAGCGCCCTTCGCACCGGCCTGGACACGGTCTGGGTGCTGCTGGCCGGCATGCTCGTGTTCTTCATGAACGCCGGCTTCGCCTTGGTAGAATCGGGCCTCTGTCGCGCGAAGAACTGCGTGAACATCCTCTCGAAGAACTTTATCGTCTTCGCGCTCTCCACCATCTCGTTCTACGTGATCGGCTGGGGCCTGATGTTCGGCGACGGCAACGGATTCTTCGGCACTTCCGGCCTCTTCTTCGTGAGCGGCGCGGACAACTCGCCCGCCCTCGGCGAGGCCTACATGTCGATGAATCCCTTCTCCACGACCAAGTATGAAGGTGTCTACGGGGCGATCAACTGGACCCCGGTTCCACTCTGGACGAAGTTCTTCTTCCAGTTGGCCTTCGCCGGCACCGCGGCGACGATCGTCTCCGGCGCGGTCGCCGAGCGCATCAAGTTCCTGGCCTTTATCGTCTTCTCTCTCGTGCTCGTCGCTTTCATCTATCCGATCGGCGGCCATCTCATATGGGGTGGCGGCTGGTTGTCCGCCAATAATTTCCGCGACTTCGCCGGCTCCACCGTCGTTCACTCGGTGGGTGGTTGGGCCGCGCTTGCCGGCATCATCGTGCTCGGCCCGCGCATCGGAAAATTCAAGGATGGTCGCGTGCATCCGATCCCCGGCCACAGCATGACTTCCGCCGCGCTCGGCGTGCTTATCCTCTGGCTCGGATGGTTCGGATTCAACCCCGGCTCCACCATGGCGGCCATGGATGGCGTCGCGATTTCCCATATTCTCGTGAACACTAACATGGGCGCCGCCTTCGGCGCGCTCACCGCCACGATCACCGCTTGGGTGCTTCTGAAGAAGCCCGATTTCTCCATGACCCTCAACGGCTGCTTGGCCGGTCTGGTGGCCATCACCGCCCCCTGCGCCTTCGTGACCATTCCCTCGGGCTGCGTCATAGGCGCCATCGCCGGCGTGCTCGTGGTGCTCGCGGTGCTGTTCTTCGACAAGATCAAGATCGACGACCCGGTCGGCGCTCTCTCCGTCCACTTGGTGAACGGTATCTTCGGCACGCTCGCGCTCGGCCTTTTCTACAATAACGATATCGCTACCTCGGTGGCCGCGCTGGCCACCGGCCAGAGCGCCGCCGCCCAGACCCTGATCCAGGTGAAGGGCATCCTGCTGGTGGGCGTGATCGTGTTCCCCGCCTCGCTGGTCACCTGGTATGTCGTGAAGGCTCTCTTCGGCGGCATCCGCGTGAGCGCCGAGGAGGAGACCGAAGGCCTGGACATCGGCGAACACGGCAACGAGGCCTATCCCGACTTCACCCCCGCCCACAAATAAGGCTTACGTTTCGCCAAGCGGCGCCCGGACACTTTCCTTGCGCCGCATCACCCAGACACTACACCATCACTGGATTTAACATTCACCCGCATGAAACTTATTATCGCCATCATCAAGCCCTTCAAACTCGAGGAAGTTAAGGAGGCGCTGTCTGAAATCGGCGTCGAGGGCATGACCGTCACCGAGGTCAAGGGTTTCGGCCGTCAGAAGGGCCACACCGAGATTTATCGCGGCAGCGAATACACCGTGGATTTCCTGCCCAAGGTGAAGCTCGAGATCGTGGTCGCCGACGACGTCGTCACCAAGACCGTCGACGCCATCGTGAAGGCCGCCAAGACCGGCAAGATCGGCGACGGCAAGGTCTTCGTGATCGGTCTCGAGGATGCCATCCGCATCCGCACCGACGAGCGTGGCGACGCCGCCATCTGAGCCGCCTCCGAGCACTTCATTCCCCTTGTTCTTGGCCGGCCCCTTTTCCGGGGCCGGCTTTTTTGCGGGGTGTCGCGAGCTCCGGGCCTTCGCGCGTGCGAGGCGGACAAGGCGGGGCGCGAAGAATGGCAAAGGCTGCGGACTATCGTCGGTTGCCCGGGGCTCGCTCCGGCGGATCCTTGGCCCCATGAGCCTCGCGACCCTCACGCCACCCCTCGCTCCTTCTTTCGGCAAGTCGACCCCGCATGTCGATCTGCGTCTGAACGACCGGATCGGCACGGTCGTGATGAGAAACGCCGCCAGGCTGAATTGCCTGAGCCACTCGCTGATGGACGATCTCACGCGGGGCATGCGCGATCTGGAGGCCCACGGCGCGTGCGCGATCATCATCCGAGCCGAACCGGGGGTGAAGGTGTGGTCGGCCGGACACGACATCGGCGAGCTCCCCGAGCCCCGGCGCGACCCCTTGTCTTACGGGGATCCCCTGGAGACCCTGCTGCGAGCGGTGCAAGATTGCCCCGTGCCGGTCATCGCGATGGTCGAGGGCTCGGTGTGGGGCGGCGCCTGCGATCTGTGTTGTTCCTGCGACATGGTGATCGCCTCCACCGATTCCACCTTCGCCATGACGCCGGCCAAAATCGGCATCCCCTACAACGCGTCGGGCCTCATCCATTTCATCAACCACATCGGCGTGAACAAGGCGAAGGAGATGTTTTTCACCGCGCAGCCGATCTCGGCGCACCAAGCCTGGAACAACGGGTTCGTGAATCACGAGATCGAGCGGGGTAAACTGGAGTCGTTCACCTACGAACTCGCCGGCAAGATCGCCAACAACGCCCCGCTCGCCGTGCGGGCGATCAAGGCGCAGTTTCGACTCCTCACCCGCGGAGGCCTGATCGACGCCGAGACGGCCGAGCATATCCAGGCCATCCGGCGCAAGGTGTATGACAGCGAGGACTACGTCGAGGGCATCCGCTCCTTCCGTGAGAAGCGCCCTCCGGTGTTTCGCGGGCTGTAGGTCGGAGCGGTCGGGGCCGAGCCGGCCGCCCGGTCGCCGCCGCGTTTTCGCCTCTCGCTGAAAGGCGGCGGAGGCGCGGGGCGCGTCTGCGTGATTATTTGAAACGATCCGTCGTGAGAGCCGGCTCGCCGGTCTTGATCGCGAGGAAGACTACGTGGGCTGGATAAGCGCGGCCGGACTCAACGTCACCGGTCGCGACGACTTCTCCGCGCGCGTCGCGAAGACCTGGTCCCTCTGCGGGCGCCGTCCGTTGCTCGGCCTCGTGATCTACCCGCGTCACGCGAGATTTCTCCTGGATGGGCGCAACGATAGCCGGGTGTTCGCCTGGACGCTTCCCCGCCTCTGGCTCGCCTATCGCCTCGGCGCGTTGCGCTACATGATCTACACGGCCTGCATGCCGCCGGCGGAGTAGGCCCGCCGGTCGGGGCTCGTCCTCTCTCGGGTTGGACTGTTCCGGCCCTTCCGTTAGGGCTGGGCGCGTGATTCGTCCGTGTTGGTCTCTCGGCCTCGTTTTCTTGCTCGGGCTCGCCGCCCTCGGTCTCTCGTCCGCCGCGAGGCTGGGCGCCGCCGTCTCGGGGGCGTCAGACGGAGGCGAGGTCCTTGAGGGCTGGCGTGACGAGGACGGCTGGCGCGCGGCGAAACGGCTGCGTCGCGGCATCAATTTCGGCAACGCGTGGGAAGCCCCGCCCGGCACCTGGGGAGATCGGCGTTATCGAGCGGAGGATTTTCGCGCCGCGCGAGCGGCGGGCTTCGACCATGTCCGGCTGCCCGTCGCGTGGCACCACTATCAAGGCGGCGCGCCGGAATATCTGATTTCCCCCTCTGTTTTCGGAGAGATGGACGCGCTGGTCGGTCTGGCCCGGGCGCAAGGCCTGGCGGTCATTCTCGACTGGCACCATTTTGACCGGCTGACCGAAACGCTCGCGCCCGACGCCGTCGCGCAGTGGCACGCCGGCTGGGCCCAGATCGCCCGCCACTATCGCGACGTGCCCGCGCGCGCGCTCGTCTTCGAATTGCTCAACGAGCCTCGCGACGCCGCCACGACCGAACGCATGGGCGAGCTCTACCCGGCCGCGATTCGCGCCCTGCGCGCCGAGGATCCGCGACGGACGATCTTGGTTTCGCCCGGCGGCGGAGGCGGACTTTACGAGGTGCCGAAGCTGCGTCTGCCCCGCGAGCTGGCCAACGTGGTCGTGACCGGTCATTGCTACGCGCCCTTTCTCTTCACCCATCAGGGCGCATCCTGGACGGGGCGGATCACCCTGACCACCGGACTGCGTTTTCCGGGGCCGCCGCCGAGCCCGCTGATCGCGGCGCCCGGCGCGCCCGCCTGGGTCGCCGGCTGGATTCGCGACTACGACACGCTTCCGGCGGAGACCAATCCCGGCGGTCCGGCCTCGTTCGCCAAGGAGATCGCGGACGCGGCGGCATGGAGCCGTCGCGAGGGGCGCCCGGTGCACGTCGGCGAATTCGGCGCCATCGTGCGCGCCGATGCGGTCTCGCGCGAAAACTACGCTGCGGCGATGCGCGCAGAATTGGAGCGCCACGGTCTGGGCTGGGCTTGGTGGGATTGGAAAGCCTCGTTCGCGGTCGCGCGCGAAACCCCGGACGGGGTGCGCATGGACGAGGCGCTGCGCCGCGCGCTCTTGCCCGACGCGCCCGCGCTCCCGCCCGCGGGTCCGACGCGAGCGAGGTTTCGTCACCCGGTCCGCTAGGGGAGGGATGCCGGCGTCGTGAAAGCCAAGATTTGTTCCCGGATGCGCGAGCTTGAAGCCGGCGGCATCAGCGGGCGGCGAGGCGGGTGACCAAGCCGTCCAGATCCTCCAGCTTCGGCGGCTTGCCGAGCAGCGCGTCGATCGCCGCCGGGTTCGCCCCTTCGTCCTTCATCATCGTGCCCCAGCCGGTCATCATGATCACGGGCAGACCGGCGAAGCGGCGCTTCACCTCGTGGCTGAGCTGGTGGCCGTCCATGTCCGGCATGCCGAGATCGGTGATGACGATCTGAAACGGGACACCCTCCTGCGCGCGCTTTTCCAGCATGCGGAGGGCCTCCTTGCCGCTCGCGACCGCGGTGACGCGATGGCCGAGGGTTTCGAGGCAATCCGTCACGAGCCGGCGAATCTTGTGCTCGTCGTCGACGCAAAGCACGCGGGCGGAGCGGATGCCGGTCGCGATGGGTTTGGGCGCGGGGCGCGGCGCGGAGGGCGCGGGACGGCAGGGGAAAGTGAGGCGCACGATGGTGCCGCGGCCGGGGGTGCTCTCGATCTCGATCAGGCCGTCGTGCCGGCGCATCATGCCGTAGGTCATGGAGAGCCCGAGACCGGTGCCGCGTTGGGCTTTCGTGGTGAAAAACGGTTCGAGGCAGCGTTGGCGGGTGGCCTCGTCCATGCCGATGCCGTTGTCGCGCACCTCCAGGCGCACGCGGGGTTCGGTCGAGTCGCCCGCGGGCGGAAGCTTTTCCGTGGCGAGGAGGATGCGGCCTCCGCGGGGGAGGGCGTCGACCGAATTGAAGACCAGGTTGATGAGGGCTTCCCGCAGTTCGGCCGTGTCGCCCGCGAAGGGCGGAAGGCCGGGGAAAAGGTCGCAGGCGACCTCGATGGAGACGCCTTGCCTGAGCGCGGCGTTGCGCCAGCGCGGGCGGGTGAGGTCGACGACCTCCTCCACCAGGCGGTTGAGGTCGACGGGGTGCAGTTGTTCCCGGCTGGAACGGGGACGGTAGAACTCCCGCATGCGCCCCACGATCACGCCGATGTCTCCGGCGGCGGTGCTGATGTTTTTGAGATAGCTCGGGGTGGGCTCGGGCGACGAGGCGAGCGTGCGCTGGAGCAACTCGGCGTAGGCGCTGATGGGACTGAGGGCGTTGTTGATGTCGTGGGCCATGCCGCTCGCCATCTCGCCCAAGGCGCGGAGGCGCTCCTGTTGCACGACGGTCCGCTGGGTGCGGCGCAATTCCTCGTAGGCTTGCTGGACGCCCTCGGTGAGCCGCACCTGGTCGTAGACGCGCCGGATCTCCTCCTCGGCGCCGAGGATCTTGGTCTCGAGCGCCTGTTTCTCGGAGCGCACTTGCGCGATTTCGGCGAGGACCTTCTCGGTCTTGTAGCGCACCTCCTCGAGCACGAGCACGATCATGCTCACGGCGATGAACAGCTGCAGCACGGCGGCGATGAGGTAGCCGACGGCGCGAAGTTCCCGGTGTTCCAGCGCGATGGGGTAGGTGGCCAGGAACAGGCCCCAGAGGAAGAAGCCGAAGGACAGCATGCCGGCTCCGACAAAGGGAAGTCGCAGGCGCAGGCGGTAGAAACACACGCCCGCGAACACGCTGCCCGATCCCATCAAGATAAAGACCGGGAGCTGGATCTGGAGCGGGTTGAGGGTGAAGCTCGGGATCAGGAAGGTCCAGGCGGCCAGAAACACCAGGAAGAGACCGAAGAGCCGCTGGGGAACGGGCAGATCGAGAAAACGCAGGGTGCCCCAAAGCAAAAAGGCCGCGGAGATCGCGACCGCCGTCTGTTTCACCATCGACGGCAGGCTGTCGAGCGCGGGCGATTCCCAGTGGTGGTTAAGCGTCAGCCACAGCGCGTAAAACAGCCATGCGGCCGTCCAAATCGTGAAATACTCCCGCTTGGTGTAGCGGTTGAGATAGGCAAATAATCCAACCAGCACCCAAACGGTGAGGAGTGAGACGGTAAGTGTCGCCCGGAGGTAGGTTTGAGGAAACTCCACCCGCCGAGGAGATAGGCCTGTTCGGGCTGGTGTGAAATACTAAATCAGAATAATTTTACCCCTGGTGGCGGCGGGAATTCAGGCGTTTCGGGTGCGCGGGCGCCGACCTCGCTTTCACCGACGATGCATCGCGGTGATGGCGCGAAGTCGTTGGCCGAGCGCCTCGGCGATCACGATCATTTCCCCGGCCTCGGCCTCGGGCAGGTGCGCGCGGCAGTGGCGTCGCCAGAGTTCGAGCCAGGCTTGGAAATGGGGCTCCTCGAGCTGAAGCGGGATGTGGCGCGCGGCCATGCCGCCGCCGTAGAGGGCGGGGCCTCCGGTGAGGCCGGACCAGAAACCGGCGATCTTCTCCAGGTGGGCCGGCCAGTCGTCGATGCGCGCGGCGAAGATCGGTCCGATGCCCTGATGCTGGCGCACGTCCGCGTAGAACCTCCGCAGCAGCAACATGAGCCCGTCGCGGCCTCCGATGCGTTCGTAGAGAGAAGGAGTGTCCATGGCGGGCGGAGGCGGGTGTGCGGCACGTTGCGCGGAGGCTCGCGTGGGCAAGCGACCGCGCGAAGAGGGGGCGGTGGATCAGCGAATCTCGACGTCGCTGCGAAAGGGCAGGGCGGGCAGGCCGGCGCCGTTGGCGAGGTTGGGGCGGGCGGCTTCGTCCCAGGCGAAGCGCACCACGGCGGGCCGGGGCACGTGGGGGCTGCCGACGACGACCGTGTCTCCGACGATCTCCGCCGCGCCCGGGAAAAACCGTCCGTCGGCGCCGGCGACGGTGAACCAGTTGAGCGGTTTCTTGTCGGTGGCGACAAGGCCCTCCGCGTGATCGAAGCGGACGGTCGCGCGACCCTCGGCGAACTCGATGGAGCGGAAGACGGGGCCGGACCAGACGACGTCGGCGCGGCCGTAGTCCTTGGCGAGGGCGAGGTTGGCGAGGCGCTCGCCGATGTCGCGCTTGTTGCGCGGATGGATGTCGGCGAGGTCGTCGACCAGGTCGGTGCTGCCGATGATGCCGGCGCCGGGGATGCGCCGGGCGGCGGCGAGTTGTTGCATCCAGAAGCGCGGTTGCGCCTCCGGGCTGACGACCTGCGCGGGGCGGACGACGTGATAGAGGTGGGGCGCGATCAGCACCGAGTAGAACGAAAAGTCCCTCCCCCAGGCCGTGCGCCAGCCCTGGACGAGGGCGGCGGATTTCTCGGCGTAGCGCGTCTCCTCGGGCTGCACCATGAGGTTGCTCTCGCCTTGATACCAAAGCGCGCCGCGCAGGGCGAAGGGCGCGAGCGGGGCGATCATGGCGTTGTAGTGGGTGGCGAGGGGCGAGCCTTCGTGTTTCACGCCGGGAGCGCGGCCGGCGGCGGCGAAGTCCGCGAGGCCCGGCTGGCTCGCGTAGGCCTCGAGCGGGATCCAGAGCTCGATGCGGGTGCCGCCCCAGGTGGAGTCGACGAGGCCGACGGGCGCGCCGAGTTCGCGATGGATGCGGCGGCCGAAGAAATAGCCGGCGGCGGAGAACTTCACGGCGTCGATCGAGGCGGGCGAGCAAACGACCCAGCCGGCGTCGGACTCGACGTCGCGCGCGGGGGTGTTGGCGCGGGTCTTCTTCACCTTGAAGAGGCGGATCTGCGGGAAGTCCGCCGCGGCGACTTCCTGCTCGGCGTCGAAGACGGGTTTCTGGCCGCGTTGTTCGCCGATGGGTTTTTCCATGTTGGACTGGCCGGAGCAGAGCCAGACCTCGCCCACGAGGACGTCGGCGAGCGTGCGCGAGTCCGGCGCGGCGCCGCCGCCGGAGGCGGAGATGGCGAGTTCCGCGGAGGTCGCGGACGCGGGGAGCGGGTCGAGACGCACGAGCCAGCGCCCGTCCGCGGCGGCGACGCCGCTCTTTTCCTGCGCGCCGAACCGGACGGTGACGGTCTGGCCGGGCTCGGCCCAGCCCCAGACCGGCGCGGAGAGGCCGGCCTGGAGGACCATGTGGTCGCCGATCACGCGCGGGAGGGTGAGCGCGGCCGACGCGGCGTGGGCGAAGAGCAGGGCGAGGGGAAGAAGCAGGGGGCGGGGTGACATGGCGGCATTTAGGCGCCGGAGGCTCGGGGGTGTCACGCGAAGAGTCCGCGCGATGCGGCGCCGCGGGGAGGCGGGGCGCCGAGGTGCGAACGAAAAAAGATTCGCGCGAGGACGGGGCGGGCGGATGTTGGGTGCGACGCATGGAGATCGATGTGGCGCAGCCCGAGGATTGGCCGGAGTTGGAGCGGATTTATCGCGAGACGCGCGAGGCTTGTTTTCGGTGGCTGTCGCGCGAACGGATCGCGGAGGCCCGGCTCGGGCGCGACTCGGAGGGCGAGGTCCTGTATGTGGCGCGTGTCGGCGGACGCGTGTGCGGCTTCGTCTCGGTGTGGGCCCCGGATCGCTTCGTGCATCACCTCTATGTCGACCTCACGGCGCGGGGGAACGGCGCGGGCTCGGCGCTGCTGGCGTTCGCGGCGCGGCGGCACCCGGGCGCGCTGCGGCTGAAGTGCGTGGCTCAAAATGACGCGGCGCGGGAGTTTTATCTTCGGCGCGGGTGGCGCGTGATCGATCGGGGAAGCGCGGAGGACGGCGACTATCTGTTGATGGAAAAGGCGGGCGCGCCGGATTGACCGGGTGCGAGCCGATCAGCGAAGCATCGAGACCTGATAGCTGACGATCCTCCTTGGCGGAGCGCGGGGCTCACGCACGGCGGGCGCGTCGGATCATGCGCGGCGGATCGAGGAACGCCTCGGGCTTTTGCGGACCGACAGACCGTCCGCGTGTCCGGCGGACGCGCTGAACCGCGAGGTCGACGCCGCTCAGGCGCGCGGGGTCGGCTCGGACTTTTCGCAGGTCACGGTGCGGTGCTGGTCAAGCTGGCGTTTCGCGCAGCAGGGGCAGATGCCGTGGGTCGTGTCGGTGCTGAAGCGGGAGCTGAAATAGTCCTCCATGCTCAGCCATTCGTTTTTGTCGCCCACCTTTCGGCACCAACTGCACACGATCAGGAATCCCTCGAGCTCATGCAGGCGCTTGAGCAGGCGCGAAGTGGTGAGATGCACCGTCATCCAGATGCAGAGCAGCACGGCGCTGCGAAATCCCAGGCGAGGCCACATCCCGGAATTCGAATCCCCGAAGAGCCGATGCGGAAGATGGAGAAGTTCAACCGTCCAAACCATGGCGATCAGGACGGAAAAGCCGATGGCTTGTCCGCGGAGGATGAACTTGGCGCTGGGGGATCGGGACACGATCCGCGATGGCAGGCGGAAGACGCTGTTTTTGCAAGATTTTTAACGAATCTTTGATATTTGCAATCAATTGCCCATCATTGGGAAGTGGGGTGTTTTCCTTAAAATAAAAGGCGCCGTCACGCGGGGGCGTGAACGGCGCCTTGATGGGCGAGGGAGGGTTTCGGGGCGCTCAGCCGCGCGGGGCGCGGGGCAGGTCGAAGCGGTCGGCGTTCATGACCTTGTTCCAGGCGGCGACGAAATCGCGGACGAACTTCTCCTCGTTGCCGCTCTCGGCGTAGACCTCGGCGAGGGCGCGGAGCTGCGAGTTGGAGCCGAAGACGAGGTCGACGCGCGTGGCGGTCCACTTCACGTCGCCGGTGGCGCGGTCGCGCACCTCGAAGAGATCCTCGAGGGGCGAGACGGCTTTCACGACGTTGGCCATGTCGAGGAGGTGGACGAAGAAATCGTTCGTCAGGGTCTCGGGGCGGGCGGTGAAGACGCCGTGCTGCGACTTGCCGTGGTTGGCGTTGAGCACGCGGAGGCCGCCGACGAGGACGGTCATCTCCGGCGCGGTGAGGCCGAGGAGCTGGGCCTTGTCGACGAGGAGCTGCTCGGCGGGGAGCGTGTAACGGGTCTTCTGGTAGTTGCGGAAACCGTCGCTGGTCGGCTCGAGGACGGCGAAGGAGGCGGCGTCGGTCTGTTCCTGCGTGGCGTCGGTGCGGCCGGGGGCGAAGGGCACCTCGATGGAGACGCCGGCCTTTTTCGCGGCCTGTTCGATGGCGGCGGCGCCGCCGAGGACGATGAGGTCGGCGAGGGAGACCTGCTTGCCGCCGGACGCGGAGGCGTTGAAGGCCTGCTGCACGCCCTCGATCGCCTTGAGGACCTTGGCGAGTTTGGCGGGCTGGTTGGCGTCCCAGTCTTTCTGCGGGGCGAGGCGGATGCGCGCGCCGTTGGCGCCGCCGCGCTTGTCGGAACCGCGGAAGGTCGAGGCGGAGGCCCAGGCGGTGAAGACGAGGTCGGAGACCGAGAGGCCCGAGGCGAGTAGTTGGTTTTTAAGGACGGCGATGTCGGCGGCGTCGACGAGCGGGTGCTTCGCGGCGGGGATGGGATCCTGCCAGAGCAGGTTCTCCGCGGGGACCTCGGCGCCGAGGTAGAGCGCCTTCGGGCCCATGTCGCGGTGGGTGAGCTTGAACCAGGCGCGGGCGAAGGCGTCGGCGAACTGCTCCGGGTGCTCGAGGAAGCGGCGCGAGACCTTCTCGTAGGCGGGGTCGAAGCGCAGGGAGAGATCGGTGGTGAGCATCGTGGGCAGATGCTTCTTCGCCGGATCGTGCGCGTCGGGGATGATGGCGTCGGCGTTTTTCGCGACCCACTGGTGGGCGCCGGCGGGGCTCTTGGTGAGCTCCCACTCGAAGCGGAAGAGGTTTTCGAAGTAGTTGTTGCTCCACTTCGTCGGCGTGGTGGTCCAGGTGACCTCAAGACCGCTGGTGATGGTGTCGGCGCCCTTGCCGCTGGCGTGCGAGCTGGACCAGCCCAGGCCTTGGGCGGCGATGCCGCAGGCCTCGGGCTCGCGGCCGACATGCGACGCGGAGGCCGCGCCGTGGCATTTGCCAAAGGTGTGGCCGCCGGCGATGAGGGCGACGGTCTCCTCGTCGTTCATCGCCATGCGGGCGAAGGTCTCGCGGATGTCCTTGGCCGCGGCGACGGGGTCGGGGTGGCCGTTGGGGCCCTCGGGGTTGACGTAGATGAGGCCCATCTGGACGGCGGCGAGCGGGTTCTCGAGCTCGCGTTCGCCGGCGTAGCGCTTGTCGCCGAGCCAGGTGTCCTCGGAACCCCAATACACGTCCTCCTCGGGCTCCCAGACGTCGGCGCGGCCGCCGCCGAAGCCGAAGGTTTTGAATCCCATGGACTCGAGGGCGACGTTGCCGGCGAGGATCATGAGGTCGGCCCAGGAGAGCTTCTGGCCGTATTTGCGTTTGATGGGCCAGAGGAGGCGGCGGGCCTTGTCGAGGTTGGCGTTGTCGGGCCAGGAGTTGAGCGGGGCGAAGCGTTGCTGGCCGGCGCCGGCGCCGCCTCGGCCGTCGGCGGTGCGGTAGGTGCCGGCGCTATGCCAGGCCATGCGGATGAAGAAGGGGCCGTAGTGGCCGAAGTCGGCGGGCCACCAGTCCTGCGAGTCGGTCATCAACGCGTGGAGGTCTTTTTTGACCGCTTGCAGATCGAGCTTCTTGAACTCCGCGGCGTAGTCGAAGCCGGCGCCCATCGGGTCGGAGAGGGCCGAGTTCTGGTGAAGCATCTTAAGATTGAGCTGATTGGGCCACCAGTCGCGGTTGGAACGGCTGGAGACGGTGCCGTGCGAAGGCTTGGGCATGGTGCCGTGAAGGTGCGGGAAAGGGCACTTGCCGCCGGTGGCGGGCGCGGCGTGGGGGTTGGTGTGGTCCATGATGGGTGTTGGTTGGAAAAATGCGTCCGGTGCGGCGATTTCCGGCTCAGAGGACGGTCGACGCCAAGAAAGGGCGAGGATGTCGGCGGGCCTCGTCCGCGCAAAGCGTATCCGGGATTTTTCCGGAATTTATCCCGGTGAAAAGCCGGGAAGGCGCGGTCGACGACCTTGCGGCGCCGGGGATTGGCGAGTCGGCATCCAAGATGCGCGACAGGGCGGACGGGCGGGGCGTTGCCCGGGGCGGAGCGGGTTTGGCCGGAGCCGGCGTCACTCGCCCGGCGAGGGCATGGGCAGGGGCCAGCCGTCTTCCCAGAGAAGCTCCTGGATTCGCAGCTTCGACTTTCCGTGGTCCTTCAGGTCGTAGGCGTGGAAAACGAGGCGATCCTTGCCGTCCATGGTGTATACCGCGCAGTGGCCGAGGGCGGCCCAATCCTGGCCGTCGCCTTGGGCGACGAGCGTGCCGCCGCCCCGGACGAGGCGTTTGCCGTTTTTGTCGAGGTAGGGCCCGCGGATGTCTTTGGAGCGTCCGACGAGGATCTTGTAACTGCTGTTCGCGCCTTGGCAGCAGCGGTCCCAGGAAATGAAGAGGTAGTAGAAGCCGTCTTTGCGGAAGAGAAAGGGCGCCTCGATCGAGCCGTTGAGCATGCTCTTGTTTCGCTGAAGCTGCTCGGGGGTGTAGAGGCTGGCGTAGTCGAGCTCGGGGTTGGCGGCGTCGCCGGCGTCGCGTTCATCCACGTCAAAGTCGCGCGGCCGGGAGGCGATCGTGTGCCATTCCTCGCCTGGGCCTCGGACGATTCCGGTGAGGTCGGGCGTGAGTTTGACGAGTTTGATGCCGTTCCAGAAGGAGCCGAAGCTCATCCAGGGGGTGCCGTGTTCGTCGAGGATTACGTTCGGATCGATGGCGTTCCAAAGGTCGCGGCCGGGCACGGAGCGCACGACGACGCCCTGGTCTTTCCAGGCGTAGGCGGGGTTCTTCGGGTCGAGAGTGGTATTGGTGGCGACGCCGATGGCGGAGTTGTTACGGCCGAAGGACGAGACCGAGTAGTAAAGGTAGAAGACGCCGTCGTGGTGAAAGATTTCGGGCGCCCAGATGTGGCCGTCGAACTTGGGCAAAATACCCGCGACCCAGGCGGGGGTCTTGGCGAAGACCGGGGGCTCCTCTTTCCACGAGACGAGGTCCTTGGATGATTTGATCCGGATGCCTTTGCCGGTGTGGAAAACGTAGTAGGTGTCGCCCTCCTTGGCCATGACCGGGTCGTGGGCCTCGACCTTGCGATCCTGGGCGTGGGCGAGGACGGGAAGCGCGGGCAGGGAGAGGAGAGAAAGCGCGAGACGGAGTCGGCGGAACAGGGACGAGGCCGTGGGGTGCATGGGAATGGGCGATCGAAACGAGGGGTTGGCGAAACGCGACGCGGGCCGAGGCGAGGGCGGGATTGATCGAGGCGAGGAGAGCCGCGGCGGGCGGTCAATCGCGGAGGTCGAGGGATGGGACCTTTGGGCAAAAGTCGGCGCGAAGAGGCCGGGCGAAAAAAAAAGACGCGCGGGCAAGGCGCGTCCGGGGACTGCTCCGAAATCGGAGAACGAGGGCGGTTCGGCCGCGTCCCGCTTCGACGTGGATCGCGGCCGAACCGGGCAGGTTATTTTGTCACCAAGGCGAGGCAGTTGGGGTTGAGTTCGACGACCTGCACGTAGGCCTTATCAAGCTGCCGGGTGATTTGCTCGGCTTGGATTTCGCGGGTGTCGCGCGAGGTGGAGCGTTTCGTCGGCTTGAATTCGCGTTTTTCGACCGCGGGCTGCACGAAGACCTCCTTGCCGCTGAGCTTGGCGAGGGCCGCGGCGGCGTGGCGGACGCGGATGTCTTTGGAGGGGAAATCGGGGTAATCTCCGGTGGGTTGGTAGATAAGCCCCTGCGTTACGTAATCCTCATGTTCCAGCAGCCACGCTTCGCGATCGAGTTCATATTGCCTGGCGCGTGCGCGGTCAGTGTAAGGAAATGTTTTCTCTTGGCCCGGCGTTTCGGTCAGAAGAAAAAAATCGCGGCCAAGTGCGCTTACCGTTATCCCCTCTTTATTGAAGAGTTTGATGAGCTTTTTGGTGATTTCCTGTTTGTCGCCTCTTATACCGAACGTTGGGCACCGACGCTTTTCCAATCGGGCGCTCATCAGAACATTTCGTCCTGAGAAATGAGCCAAAGCGATAGCCGGCCAGTCCAGTGACGATCCATCGGGTGAGGTGCCGCTATTGACGCCTCCTTCAGCTGGGGCGACTGACCCCGGCAGGCCGCTCAGTCGTCTGGTCGTGTTTATGTTAAAAGGATCTTGGTCAACATGCAGACCAACAGGTTCGTAGTCTTTGATCTTTTTGAGAATGAGCCCGCCGGCTCCGCATATCACCACACGGTGGTAGCGCATATACTCAGAACTGTAGCGCGGCCGGCCGCTTGGTAAGCTAATCGCCTCGCTTTCTTCGTTTAAAATCAGTGGCAATTCCTCTTTGGGAGAAGGTCGTTGTTCGTTGGTTTCAACATCCGCGCTCCCGAGGCTAAAAAGTGTTTCCGGAAAGAAATTTTCGTAATTTTCGTCCGAAGCCATCTGACTGATGGATACGGAAATGCTTCGCGCCTGGGGTGCCGCGAGCGCGCTCGTCAGCGCCAGGGCCAGCCAAGAATAAAATTTCATGGAGTGGTGGGGTGCGTAAAAACCCGTATCCCTCGGGTTGGTTTATGCAAGTTTATACCAATTGCGGCTCGTTACGCGGCTCTATCCCCCATGGAAGCCCCCGCTTACCGCTTTATCACCGGCGCAGACCGCGCGGCCATGGATGAGCCCTCTTGGACGAGTTCGCCCTTCGCAGGCTCTCGTCTTGGTAGGTATCCGAAAAGTTAATACAAGCGGGCGGCCTCTCCTCGCCTCCGATCTTGCCGCATCGGTGTATCTGGAGGTGGCCGACCCCGGGTCGGTGCTGTGGGCGGCCGGGGCATTGCCATCGCCGGGGGCGTCGGCTGAGCTACCCCCATGGCCCTCGGCTCCGATTCGCTTCTGCCCATGATCCAGCTCGCGATCACGCCCGTGATCCTGATCACCGGCCTCGGTTCGTTGCTGCTCACGATGACGAATCGGCTCGGTCGCATCGTCGATCGCACCCGGATCCTGGCGGGGCAGGCGAGGTCGGCGGCTCCGGGGGAGGAGCGGACGCACATCGAGTCCCAGCTCCGCATCCTTTTTCACCGGGCGGGCTTGGTGCGCATGGCGGTGTCGCTCGCCGCGACGAGCATGTTCGTGTCCGGTCTCCTGGTGGTGGCGATTTTCCTGAGCGCCTTGCTGCGCCTCGAGGCGGGTTTGGCGTTGCTCGCGCTTTTCGTGGCGGCGATCGCGTTGTTGCTCGGGGCGCTGGTCTACTTTTTGCGCGACATCAACAAGGCCTTGCACGCCCTGCGGCTGGAGGTCCGCCGCGCGGTTCCCGACGCCTGATGCGCGGGCGTGAAAAAAGCGGATCCGAGTGGGGATCCGCTTCGGGTGGTCGGGGTAAGGAGGCCTCGGCTTACTGTTTCTTTTTGGTCTCTTCCTTCTGCTTCTTCATGTCCTCTTTCATCGCGGCCTTTTCTTCGTCGCTCAGCTTGCCGTCCTTGTCGGTGTCATACTTCTCGAGCTGGGCCTTGCGCTCGGCCTTGCGGTATTCCTTGTAGGCGGCGGCTTCGGTCTCGTTCAGCTTTCCGTCGCCGTCCTTGTCGAACTGCTTTTGGGACGCGGAGAGTTTTTTCTCGGGTTGGGCTTGCGCATCGGAGGAGCCTTCGGCGTGGACGAGGGGCGAGGCGACCAGGCAAAGCGCGGCGGCGAAGAGGCCGGCGCGGGTGAGGGTGGGGAGGGTGTTCATAAGCCCGTGTAGTCTGGAACTTTTTACATTCGGGGCAAGCCGAGTCCCGTCGTCCGGCGAGCCGCGGCGAAGCCTCCGCTTACGGGCTCTGTTTCGAGGGCTAATAGCCTCGGTCCGGAGGCGCCCGCGCCCGCTTCCGGCTTCGACCCGGGGGAGGGTTTGGCGAGGCTCTTCGCCTCGCCGTTCTCCATGAGCTCGATCCCCGCCGCCCGTCCCACGCATCGCAGCCAGCCCGACGCCAAGGGCTTTTTCGGCCGCTTCGGCGGGTCCTTCATCCCGCCCGAGCTGCAACGGGAGATGGATCTGATCGACCACGCCTACCTGCGCATCTGTCGCAGCCACGATTTCATCCGCGAGCTGCGCTCGATCCGCACCCATTTCCAAGGCCGACCGACGCCCGTCTACTATTGCAAGAACCTGAGCGACGCGATCGACGGCGCGCGCATCTACCTCAAGCGCGAGGACCTCAACCACACCGGCGCGCACAAGCTCAACCACTGCATGGGCGAGGCGCTGCTCGCGAAATTCTTGGGCAAAAAGAAACTTATCGCCGAGACGGGCGCCGGGCAGCACGGCGTCGCGCTCGCCACCGCGGGCGCCTATTTCGGCATCCCGGTCGAGATACACATGGGCGCGGTCGATATCGCGAAGGAGCACCCGAACGTCGTGCGCATGAAAATCCTCGGCGCGAAGGTCGTGCCCGTGACCTTCGGCGCGCAGACGCTCAAGGAGGCGGTCGACTCCGCCTTCCACGCCTACCTCGCGGATCCGGTCAACAGCATCTACTGCATCGGCTCGGTGGTCGGTCCGCATCCCTTCCCGCTCATGGTGCGCGAATTTCAACGCGTGGTCGGCATCGAGGCGCGCGAGCAGTTTATCGAGATGACGGGCGAGCTGCCGGACAACGTCGTCGCCTGCGTCGGCGGCGGCTCCAACGCGATGGGCATCTTCAGCGCCTTCCTCGACGATCCCGTGCGCCTGCACGGCGTGGAGCCGCTCGGTCGCGGCGCGAAACTCGGCGACCACGCCGCGAGCCTCAGCTACGGCGAGGAGGGCGTGATGCACGGCTTCAACTCGATCATGCTGAAGAACGCGGAGGGCGAGCCGGCGCCCGTCTACTCCGTGGCGAGCGGACTCGACTACCCGTCGGTCGGGCCGGAGCACGCGCACCTCTTCACCTCGGGCCGGACCCTCGCCGGCACGGCGAACGACGAGGAGACGATCCACGCCTTCTTCCGGCTTTCGCGGCGCGAAGGCATCATCCCCGCGCTGGAAAGCGCGCACGCCGTCGCCTACGCGCTGAAGCTCGCGAAGGAACGTCCGGACGAGTCGATCCTCGTCAACCTCAGCGGCCGCGGCGACAAGGACATCGATTTCGTGATGGAGAAATTCGGCGCCTACGCGGAGCGGACGGATTACTGAGGCGTTTCGACGCGGGGGCGGTGCGCGTCCGGATCAAGCCCGCGGTTCCTTCTCCGCGCGCAGCGCAGCGGATAGGTCTCCATCGTTCGGTGGGCGGCTCCGCCCGGGGCCGCGATGCTTTCCATCAGGTGAAACGCGTTCGCGCGCCAGATCGGGCCGGCGAACTCGCGGTGACGTTTCAGCCGCTGCTCGACCGCGGCCGGCGAGGATTCGCGCGGCCGGCCGACCGTGAAGGGCGGCACTCACGACGAGCCTCGGCTCGTCGTTCCCTTGGGCGAGCCGTCGTGTCGGCTCGTCGAAGGCGGCGTCGTGCCGCCGCACTCCAGGGGGCGGCGGCTCGTGGTTTTAGAACTCCACGCGTTCGCTCTTTTCCACGCGGCGGTCCTCGTGGCCGGGGCGTTCGCGCACGGTGACGTCGGATACGCGGCGGAGCACGTAGTCGGCGCCTTCGCCGGGACGGCGCGCGCCCTCGACGCCGGAGAAGACGAGGTCGCTCGCCTGTTCGACCACGAAGGCTGGGCGCGCGTCGGGCGTGAGCGTGGTGCAGCGCACGTCGCGCAGGCGCAGGCCCTTGGCGTGGCGGATGTAGAAGCCGTGGCTCGGCGTGACGCCGAACATCGAGGGCTCGGGGTAGGCGCGTTCGTTCTCGGGCAACTCGCGCGCGGCCTGCTCGGCGGTGCCGCCGCCGGCGGAGACGATGCGGATGTTGCTCAACTCCACGTCCTCGATCGGCGAGTCCGGCAGGCCGGCGATGATGGAGGCGTAGTTCGGATCGGCGTCGTAGACGGTGATGTTGCTCAGGCGCACGCGGCGCATGCCGCCGACCTTCGCGCCCTCGGGGCCGCGCATGCGCAGGCCGACGCGCAGGAAGATGGGCGCGGTCGTGACCTCGCGCATCACGATGTCGGAGATGTTCACGTCCTCGAGCGAGCCGCCGTCGACGGTCTCGAGCGCGATGCCCCGGCTGCGTTCGAAGACGCAGTTGCTGATGGTGATGTTGCGGAAGCCGCCGTTGGACTCGGTGCCGAACTTGATGCGGCCGGTGACGCGGTCGCGGTCGGGCGCGAGTTCCTGGGTGCGGCCGCGGGTGCCGTCGAGCAGGGTGCCGGGGTCGAAGCCGCTCACGTGGCAGTTGGTGATGACGACGTTCTCGGTCGCGCGGGCGAAGCCCAGGCCGAAGGAGCTCTTGAGCACGATGGCGTCGTCGTTGGGGGTGTTGACCGCGCAGTTGGAGATGCGGACGTGGCGGCAGGCGTCGATATCGAAGCCGTCGCGCAGGGTCTCCACGGTGACGTTGTCGATGACGAGGTTGTCGACGCCGGTGGCGAGGAGCGCGAAGTGGCCGCCGTTCACCAGCGTGAAGTCGCGCAGGAGGACGTGGCGCGAGAGCTTGAGGGCGATGGCCTTGTTGCCCTCGCCGACCATGCTCTCGAACTCGTTTTTCCAGGCGGCGCCCTTGCCCTCGGGGTCGACGGCGCGGGCGGCGTCGGCGGCGTCCTTCAGCGTGGTGGGCGTGTCGCCGGGGCGCTCGGCGCGGCGCGGGCCGGGGCCGCGGCGGGTGAGGCCGTCGCCGAGGATGCGTCCGGGGCCGGTGATGGAGACGTGCTCGACGTTTTCGCCCCAGATCAGGCTGTTTCGCCAATGGCTGTGTCCAAAGTCCTGATACATGTCCCAGGGGTTGTCCTCGGGGGCGTCGTAGGCGCCGGGATGTTTTCCGTGCGTGGCGGCGCGGAGGATCGCGCCCTGCTCGAGGCGGATCCCGACGTGGCTGCGCAGGCGGAGGGAGAAAGACAGGTAATCTCCGGCGGGCAGGATGACCACGCCGCCGCCCTCGTTCGCGGCGGCGTCGATCGCGCTTTGGATGGCGGCGGTGTCGACGGTCTTGCCGTCGCCCTTGGCGCCATGGTCGCGGACATCGTGGTCGGCCGCGCGGGCGGCGAGCGCGGCGCCGCCGAGGGCGCAGGCGATGCGGAGGAAGCGGGCGAAGGGCAGGCGGACGAAGACGGGCGGGGTGGGGCGGGGCATGGTGCGACGGAGCATTCCGCGCGGCGGACACGAAACAAATCCCGAAGCGCCTGACGGTTTGAATTCACCTAAAAACCTATGCGGATGCGTTCCGATTTCAGCCGCTCTGTGATCGCGCCGGTGGCGGACGGCGGGTTGAACGTCGAGGCGGGGGCGTCCGAGGACTCCGGCCCGTCGTCGGCCTCAGACGCCGAGCCGCGCCTTCGCCTCGGCGAGGCTCAGGCCATCGATCCGCACGAGCTTTTGCCGCGAGGTGTCGCCGTGCTGCACCGTGACGGCGCGGCGCGGGAGCTTCAGCTCCTCGGCGAGGAAGTCGCAAAGCGCCTCGTTGGCTTTTCCCTCCACGGGCGGGGCGTGGACCTTGACCTTGAGCGCGTCGCCGAGCCAGCCGCAGATCTCGCCGCGGGGCGCGTTGGGCACGGCCTTGATCGGCAGAAGGCAAAAGGCGGGCGCGGGGGCTTGGGCTTTGGAGGCTGCGGGTTTCACGCGACGAAGGCGTCCACGCTGCGGATTCGCGGCCGCGGAGTCGATAGCGTCAAAACGGGCAGCCCGGTGTCGCGTCGGGCTCGCGGGCGTGGAAATCGGGCGAGAGCGCGAACTCCCGCATCGGCGTGTGGAAGACCTCGGTCGTCGCGGGCGAAAGCGGCGGGATGATCCAGTCCCAGCGCGCGGAGACCTCGCGCCCGGACTTTTGCTCGCGCTCGAGGAATTTCATGAACTCGGCGGACGCGGCGTGGTGGTCGACGAGTTTCACTCCTTCCGCCTCGAAGGAGTGCAGCACCGCCACGTTGAGCTCCACCAGCGCGCGGTCCTGCCAGAGCGAGCGCGGCCGGCGGCGGTCCAGGCCGAGTTTTTCCGCGATGACCGGGAGTTGGTCGTAGCGATCACGGTCGGCGAGGTTCCGCGCGCCGATCTCGGTGCCCATATACCAGCCGTTGAAAGGAGCGGCGGGAAAATCGGTGCCGGCGGCGCGAAAGACCCTGTCGCTGATCGCCGGCACGGCATACCAGCGCAGGCCGAGTTTTTCGAACCACGCGTGCTCGGGATGGCGGAGCGGCACCTCGCGCACGAAGCCGGGCGGCAGCGGGAAAAGGCGCGGCGCGCCGTCGCGTCCGGCGATGATCCAGGGCAGCAGATCGAAACGGCCGCGTTCGGTCGGCGGGCGCCAGCCGAGCTCGAGCGCGAGCGCGGTCAGCCGGACGTTCTTCGGGTCGCCGAGCACGGAGCCGTCGGCGGCGCGGTAACCGGCGTAGGCGCAGAGCTGGTGGTTGACGATGCGCGGCGCTGGGCCGCCGGGCCGGTCCGGCGGGGCGAAGACGGTCATGATCGAGCGCACGGCGCCGTCGTTTTGCGCGAGGGCGAGGTGCTCGCGCAGGCTGGCGGCCATCTGCTCGGCGTCGTCGAGGTGGCGGTGGTCGCGGACCTCGAGGCTGCGCCAGTGGAGCCGGCCGATGCAGCGCGAGTGGTTGCGCCAGGCGACGCGCGCGGCGTGGCGGAGCTCCGCCGAATCGAGCGGCGCGGGCCGGCTGGCGGCGTGCGCGGCGCGGCACTCGGCCAGGCGGAGGGAGAGGGCGGGTTGTTCGTGAATCTCCTCCAGAAATCGCAACTCCTCGGCGAGGTCGAAGCGGGCCGCGGAAGGCGGCGGCGGGGCTGGGGGAGCGGAGGCGTGAAAGGGACAGCCGGACATGCGGACGAGGCCGCCACCGTGAACGGGTTTCGTCCCGAAAAGCGAACGCGCGGAACTCTTGCCAGCGGATGGCGGCGCGCGGGCGCAAGTCACTCGCGATTGCGGGCCGGCTTCGGATCGGGAGCGGGTGCGTCGACGGCGCGCGCGATCATGTCCTCGGTGCGGGAACGCGAGCCGGCGATAAGGCCGGGGATGAGCGAGGCTTCGGGCAGGTTTTTCCAGTAGTGCCGCGGCATCTCCGCGCTCATGGCGGCGATCTTCAGCCGGGCGGGGTTGAAGATGCTCGCGTAGTAGGCGCGCCAGAGATCCTCGGCGGCGTCGGAGGCGGGCGCGTCCTCGCGACGGGCGCCGGGGCTGAAGGAGAGTTCGCGGCGATGCGGGTCCCAGTGGGCGCAGCGATCGGGCGTGAGGATGGACCAGCGCATGGGCGTGAAGCGGTCGCGGAAGAAGGGGGCGTTGGCCTCGACGATCAGATGTTGCGGCTCGAACCACGCCACGAACCAAGGGCCGGTCTCCGTGGCGACCTCGCGAAAGCGGACGAAGGCGCGCATCTTGTGGAGGTCGCGATGCACGGCCTTGGCGCGCAGGTGGAGCGCGTGCAAATCCGGGTCGAGCGGGTCGCCGAGCAGATGCGGCTCGCCGTGGGTGAGTCGCCAGAGCACGCGGTAGAGAGCGGCCCAGCGGGCTTCGTCGCGGTGGCAGGCGACATCGTCGGCGAGGTCGAGAAAGGCGCGCGGCACGCGGACGGCGGGCGACGCGGCGCCCGGGTTTTCCGGGGCGGGCGGATCTTCGGCGAGGACGAGCTCGGTCTGGTCTCGGGAGCGGTCCACCCAGGCGGCGCGGGCGGGCTCGATGCCGGCGGCGAGCGCGGCGCGGGCGGCGCGTTTCCAGTCGGCGAAACTGCCGTCGAAAGCGAGGGCGGAAGCGGGGAGCATGCTCGGTCGGGCGGGGGGCGGGTGGGAGAAGTCGGCCGGCGGCCCTGGCATTAAAATTCCAGCAAGGGCGGACCGTCCGGCGCGGGCGGCGGCGCCTCCTCGAGCGCCTGCGTGGCCGGGGACGCGTCGAGGCCGGCGAAGAGTTCGAGCTGTTTCGGCGGCGGGACGAAACGCGCGCGCAGCCGAGGATCGTCGAGCTCGCGCAGGCCGGGGCGGTGGTCGGGCGTCTCGATGAAAGGCAGGGCTTTCTTGAGCGGGACCTTGAGGCGGAGGAGATCCTGCACGCGCACGGCGCTCCAGCGGCGGGCGGCGAGGATCCGGTCGACCGTCCTCACGCCGAGGCCGGGCACGCGCAGGAGGAGCGGGCGCGGGGCGGTGTTGAGATCGACGGGGAAGTGCTCGCGGTGGCGCAGGGCCCAGGCGAGTTTCGGGTCGAGCTGGAGGTCGAGGTTGGGCTCGGCGGCGCTGGTGAGCTCCTCGACCGCGAAGCCGTAGAAACGCAGGAGCCAGTCGGCCTGGTAGAGCCGGTGTTCGCGGACGAGCGGGGGCGCGGCGGGCGGGAGTTTCGACGAGGCGTCGGGGATGGGGCTGAAGGCGGAGTAGTAGACGCGGCGCAGGCCTTGTTTTTGGTAGAGCCCGGAGGCGCGGCGGAGGATGAGGTCGTCGCTCGCGGGCGTGGCGCCGACGATCATCTGCGTGCTCTGGCCGCCGGGCGCGAAGAGCGGCGCGCGCGGGCTGGCGCGGCGCTCGTCCTTCGCGGCGTCGATGCGCTCGCGGATGGAGTCCATCGCGAGCTCGATGCGCGCGCCGTTTTTCTCCGGCGCGAGCCGCTCGAGGTCGACGGCGGTGGGCAGCTCGATGTTGATGCTGATGCGGTCGGCGTAGCGGCCGGCCTCGTCGATCAGGGCCTGGCTCGCCTCGGGGATGGTCTTGAGGTGGATGTAGCCCTGGAACTTGTGCTCGAGACGCAGCTTTTTCGCGACGGCGACGACCTGCTCCATCGTGTAGTCCGGGTTGCGGATGATGCCGGAGCTGAGGAAGAGGCCCTCGATGTAGTTGCGCCGGTAGAAATCGAGGGTGAGGCGGACGACCTCGTCCGGGGTGAAGCGGGCGCGGCGCACGTTGCTCGAGGAGCGGTTGATGCAGTAGAGGCAGTCGTAGACGCAGACGTTGGTGAGGAGGATCTTGAGCAGGGAGACGCAGCGGCCGTCGGGCGTGTAGCTGTGGCAGATGCCGGAGCCGGTGGTGGAGCCGAGGCCGCCGGACTCGCGGGCGTTGCGCGCGGTGGTGCCGCTGCTCGCGCAGGAGGCGTCGTATTTGGCCGCGTCGGCCAGGATCGAAAGCTTGTGCTGCAGGTCCATCGTGTCGCGCGCCGGGAAGCTGCGCGCGGCGGGACCGCGCGCAAGGACGGCGCGGTGGAAAAACCACGCATTTCCGTGCCGCGCGGAGCGTTTGCGACAAGCCCCTTGAACCGCGCTATTTCCGGCTTGGCCGAATCATGAATATCGGGAAACGATATAAAAAATGTTTTCCGCGATCCAGAGGTTCGGCTCTCGCGCCGGGTGGCTTGCCCACGGACGGCGGTCCCTGCGGGGGCGCGCGGCGCGACGTGGCCGCGGAGACCGTCGGCGGAGGGCGGTGGCGGAGGGAACCAAGCGGACATGAGCAGGGAGACGGCGCGGCTGGAAACGGAGCGCAGGGAGGATGCCGTGTCGTGGAGACTGTGTCTGCTCGCGACGGGGCTGGCGCTGGTGTCGACGGCGGCGGCGCGGGGGTTGCTCGCGCTGATCGCCGCGGTGGGAGGCGTGTTTGAGACGGCGGGGGAGCACTCGCGGATCTGGATCCTGCTGGGGCCGGCCTTGGGCGGGCTGGGGGTGGGCTTGATCGCGCGTTTCGCGACGCGGACGGTGCTGGGGCACGGGATCCCCGAGGTGATGCAGCAGGTGCTGGCGAACCGGAGCCGGGTGGCGCCGAAGACCGCGTTTTTCAAGCCGCTGGCCTCGGCGCTGGCGATCGGGTCGGGCGGTCCCTTCGGCGCGGAGGGGCCGGTGATCGCGCTGGGCGGAAGCGTGGGCTCGCTGCTCGGGCAGGTCTTGCCGGCGACGATGGGGGAGCGGAAGACGCTGCTCGCGGCGGGGGCGGCGGCGGGCATGACGGCGGTGTTCGGGACGCCGCTCGCGGCGACCCTGCTGGCGGTGGAGTTGTTGCTGTTCGAGTTTCGTCCGCGCTCCGCGTTGCCGGTGGCCCTCGCCGCGGTGACCGCGGAAGGAGTCCGCTTCGCGATGGGCCACGGCGCGCCGGAGTTCTCCGCGCCGTCGGCGGGCGCGACGAGCGCGGGGGCGCTGTTGTTTTTCGTGGCGTTGGGCCTGGCGGGCGGCGCGGCGGCGACGGGCGTCGCTCGGGCGGTGCATGCGTTGGAACGGATCTTCGCGCGCTGTCCCGGGCCCTGGTTGCTGCGCCCGGCGCTTGGCGGACTTTGCGTGGGCGCGATCGCCTGGGTGTGGCCGCGGGTGACGGGTCCGGGCTACGGGGAGATCGACGCTTTGCTCGCCGGCGAAGTGGCGCTGGGCGCGGCGGCGGCGCTGTGTCTGGGAAAACTGGCGGCGTGGACGCTGGCGCTCGGGAGCGGCACCTCCGGCGGCACTTTGGCGCCGATGCTGGTGATCGGCGGCGCGGCGGGCGCGACGGCGGCGCGTCTGGCCGGGCTGGTCGGACTTGCCTGGGCTCCGGAGCCGGGGGTGGCGGCGCTCGCGGGAATGGTGGCGTTCTTCGCCGGAGGATCGCGGGCCTTGTTCGCCACGGTGGCCTTGGGCGTGGAGATGACGGGCGCGCCGGGGATGCTCGCGTCTCTGCTGGCCACGGCGGTGCCGGCGGTGCTCGCGGCGCACGCGCTGGCACGGCACTCGCTGATGAGCGGCCCGGTGGAAAACGGCGGGGTGCGGGTGCCGGACGGATTTGCGACGGACGCCTTCGAGCACATCTCGGTGCGAGAGGCGATGACGCTTCCGCCGCCACGGCTTGGCGAGGAGGTGACGGTGCGCGAACTGGCGGGGCGTGTCGCGGAGCCGATATCGGAGCATGCGCGCCACGCGGCGTGGCTGATCGTGGACGGAGAGGGCGGCCTGTCGGGCATCGTGACCCGCCGCGACCTCTTGTCCGCGGTGGAGCGCGGGGATTTTGAGCGTGGCGTGCTGGAGATCGGGACGGAGGCGGTCGTGACGGCGTTTCCGGACGAGACGCTCGACGTGGTGCTCGCCCGCATGCACGCGAACGACGTCGGCCGGGTGCCGGTGGTGAGCCGTGAAGATCCGCGGAGGATCGAGGGCTACCTCGGCCGCGCCGCCATCATCGGCGCGCGAAGCCGTCGTTGGGAGGCGGAGCGGCGGCGCGAGCCGGGCTGGTGGAGCGGGCGTGTCCCGGCTACCGAATAGATTTCCCTGTCATGAAGAACCTGCTGCCCAAATCTTCCTTCTCCATTTTCGCCGCCCAGGCCGCGTTCGCGCTGCTCGCGGGGCTCGTCTATTACGCGCTCTGAGGCGTCTTCTCCGAAAGAAGCGGGATCGCGAACGACGACGATGAAGGGGCGATTTCGCTATCAAGCCGACGCCCTGTGCGTGGCCGCGATGCTCGCCTACGCGGCCAACCGCTGCTGGCTCAAGCCGCGCCTGGGGCCCGGGTTTTTCCACGACCACTTCAACGACCTGTTGCTGATCCCCGCGGGGCTGCCCTGGGTGCTGTGGGTTCATGCTCGCTGCGGCTGGAGGTCCGGCGATCTCCCGCCGACGGCGCGTGAAGTCGGGGCGCATCTGATCACGTGGAGCGTGGTCTGCGAGTGGCTCGCGCCGCGCTTTATCCCGCATGGAACGGCGGACTGGCGCGATGTGGCGGCCTATGCGGCCGGGGCGGCGGTTTCCTGGCTGTGGTGGAACCGGCCGCGAGGCGCGGTCGAGGGCGCGGCTACCTAGGCGCCAAGGGCGCGAAGATCGATCTCGGCGACGTCTCGTCCGGCCTCGAAGCCGCGGGCGCCGCGCCGGACCTTGATCACGCGCAACCGTTCGCCGGCCAGCTCCACGAAGAGCGCGCCGAACGGGCGGGTGAAGGAGCCGGTGTTGATGACGGTGATGGTCGGCTGGCCGTTCCGGCCGGGCACGCGCCAGACTCCCGGGTAGTGGGTGTGGCCGAGGATCACGACCCGGGCGCGGGAGCGCTGCTCGCGGGCGAGCGCGGCCACGACGCGGGGCGTGGTGCTCCAGGTGTGGAGCATCGAGACAAGCCTGCGCGGCGGAAACACCGCGTGGAAGACGCGGTAGAGGCGCATGTGGAGACCGGGTTCGAAGAGATGCGCGGGTTCCGGCAGGGCGAGGCTCGCGCGGCGGTTGATGCGGAGGCGCGTGTCGATGCGCGCGAGTTCCTCGGCGGGCAGGCCGGCGGAGAGCTCGGCGATGCGGCGGCGCAGTTCGGCGGCGTGATGGCTCCAGGGTGCGATGGCGTCGAAGAACACGTCGCCGTGCGTGACCCAGACGCGCTCGTCGGCGAGCAGGAGCTCGGCGCGGTCGGCGAAGTCCGGGTCGTGGTTGCCGCTCAGCCAGTCGATCTCGCGTCCGCTGCGGCGGGCGAAGTCGAGCAGCTCGCCCGCGTGGCGCGCCATGCTCGGGACCTGCGTGTCGATCGAGTCGCCGTTGAACACGATCCGGTCGGCGTCGCCGAGGAGCGGGGCGAAATGCGCTAGATCGTGCAACTCGCCGCGAGGGTCGCGGAAGTGCAGGTCGGAGAAGACGCGCAGGCGGGGCCCGGCCATCGGAGTCGGAGCGCGCGGCCGGTCACTTCGCCGCGGCGGGGGCGGCGGCGGTCGTGCGTTTGGCGAGGATGGCCTCGATGCGATCCATGATGGACGAGAAACGGGCGACGGTGGCGCGGTAGGGGGCGGGCGAGGCGAGGTCGACGCCGGCGTCCTTCACGAGCTGGTAGGGATGGCGGGAGCCGCCGGCCTTGAGCACGCCGAGGTAGGTGTCGACCGCGCCGGGCTCGCCGCCGAGGATGCGGTCGGCGAAGAGGTTGGCCGCGGCCATGGAGGTGGCGTATTGATAGACGTAATACGCGTTGTAGAAGTGCGGGATGTAGGCCCACTCCACGCAGTAGGCGTCGTCGATCTTGAGCACGCCCTCGTCGTGGCCGTGGTGGCGGCGGAGGAGGTCGCCGTAGATCTTGGTGTAGCTCTCGGCGCTGAGGGCGCCGCCCTCCTCGACGGCGCGATGGGTGGCGAGCTCGAACTCGGCGAACATCGCCTGGCGATAGAAGGTGCCGCGCATGCCCTCGAGCGCGCTTCCGAGGTAGAAGAGGCGCTCGTCGTCGTCCTTGGCGATCTTGAGCATGTGCTCGAGCAGGAGGACCTCGTTCACCACCGAGGCGATCTCGGCGGTGAAAATCGGGTAGTCGGCGGTCTCGTAGGGCTGGGTGGAGTTGGCGAGGACGGAGTGCATCGCGTGCCCCCATTCGTGGGCGACGGTGGTGACGGATTCGTAGTCGCCGTTGAAGTTCATGAGCACGAAGGGATGCAGGTCGTAGGCGTAGCCGGCCATGTAGGCGCCGGACTGTTTGCCCTCGCGCGGGTAGGCGTGCATCCAGCGGGCGTCGAGGCCCTCGGAGATTTTGCGGGTGTAGTCGGCGCCGAGCGGACGGGTGGCGTCGATGGTGAGTCGTTTGGCGTCGGCGAGCGTGAAAGGTTTTTCCAGCCCGAGCATCGGCGGGTAGATGTCGTAGTAGCGCGCCTGGTCGACGCCAAGGAGGCGGGCGCGGAGCTTGAAGTAGCGGTGGAGCGCGGGGAGGCCGGCGTTCACCTCGGCGACGAGCGTGGTGTAGACCGTGCTCGGCACCTCGTCGGCGGAGAGGGCGGCGCTCAACGCGTCGGGGTGGTGGCGGGCCTTGGCGTTGATGACGTCGGCCTGGTTTTGCGAATAGAGGGTGGTGCCGAAGGTGCGGGCGTAGGTCTGGTGGGCGCCCCAGAAGGCGTCGAAGACCTTCTTGCGATCCTCACGATTCGCCACGCCGCGGTAGCGCGTGTAGCCGGAGGCGTCGAGGCGTGCTTCGGTGCCGTCGCTCAGCTTCACGACCGGCCAGGGAATGTCGGCGTTGCCGAGGATGTTGTAGATGTTGCTCGGGGCGCCGGAGAGGGGGCCGAGCTGGGCGAGGACGTTTTCCGCCTCGGCGCCGAGGGTGTGGGCGCGCTGGCGGAGGGTGTTTTCCAAACCGAAACGGTGCGGCGCGAGTCCGGGCTCGGCGGCGAGGGCGGCGCGCACGGTCTCGTCGCCGAGGGCGAGGATCTCGGGGCTCATCCAGCTCGCGGCCTGGGCGAGGTCGGAGCCGAGTTGATCGACGAGTTGCTGGCGTTCCTGGCCGGCGGCGACGCGCGTGTCCTCGTCGGCCTGGAGATGCGCATACATCGCGAGCTTGGCGTAGCGGAGATCGAGCGCGCTTTGCTTTTCGAGCGCGGCGAGCAGCGTCTTCGGGCCCTCGGCGAGACGGCCGCGGAAGGCCTCGAGGTCCTTGAACTCGGAAGCGAGGGCGAGGCGTGCCTGGTCCCAGGCGGCGGCGTCGGGGAAGAGCGCGGAGAGGTCCCAGGTGTCGGCGAGGGACTCGGCCGGAGCGGCGGCGGGGGCGGGGGAGGGTTCGGCGGAGCGGGCGAGGGCGGGCATGAAAAGCAGGGCGGCGGCGAGGAGCGGAGGGACGCGCATGACGGGGAAGACAGGGGCAAGCGGCGCGGGTGCCAACGCTATCTTGCTCCGGCGCGCGCGGGCGGCCCATGCTCCGCGCATCATGCCCAAGCCGAAGACCTCCGCCGCCGCGCCCGTGCGCGCCTGGTTTCCCACCTCCATTTATTGCACGCCGCTCCAGCGCGGCAATCCGGCGCGTTTCAACGCCGAGCTCGCCGACGAGTGCCGCCAGCTGCGCGAGTTCGACGCGGATGGACGCAAGTGGTGCGAGAAAAACTACCCCGGCGGCTACACGAGCTACGCCTCGCTCAACCGCCTGCACACCTTCTCGAGCACCTTCGACGGGCTGGAGAAGAAGATCACGCGCCACGTCCGGGCCTTCGCCAAGTCCCTCGACATGGATCTGCGCGGCCGCGAGATCTACATGACGGATTGCTGGGTCAACATCATGCCCGAGACCGCGGCGCACTCGATGCATTTGCACCCGAACAGCTTCATCAGCGGCACCTACTACGTCGCGACGCCGTCGGGCTGCCCGGGGCTGAAGTTCGAGGATCCGCGCCTCTCCTCGCTCATGGCCGCGCCGCCGAAGCTGCCGAACGTGCGCGACGAGAATCGCCTCTACACGACCTACCCGGCCGAGGCGGGCAACGTGATCCTGTTCGAGAGCTGGTTGCGGCACGAGGTCGCGCAGAACCGCGTTGCGGACGAGCGCATCAGCATCAGCTTCAACTACGCTTGGAGCTGAGCCCGCGGGCCGCGGCGCCGCGTCTGGTTCCTTCCTCTGCGATCCCCCTTTCAACCATGTCTAACCGCCGCCTCGCCGCCTTCGTCTTTGCCCTCGGCGCCCTTTGCATCGCGGGCTGCGCGAGCTTCCCCAAGCGATCCGACGACGTCTCGGTCAGCCTGGTCGATGTCCGGCCGCTGGAGACCCGCAGCTTCGAGAGCCGCCTCGTGCTCACGGTGCGGGTGACCAACGCCGGGACGGAGCCGCTTCGGCTTTCGGGATCGCGCCATCGTCTCGTCGTCAACGGGCGTGCTCTCGGCGTCGCGCTCAGCTCGGACGCGGTGGAGGTGCCGGCCCTGAGCACCGCCACGCAGGAGGCGACCTTCAACCTGAGCCACCTGGCCTTGATCCCGCTCGCGGCCGAACTCCGGCGCGAGCCGGTGGCCGCCTACGAGATCGAGAGCACCTTTTTCGGCGCGGGCTGGGCCTCCCGTGGCATCGCCGTCCGCCAGAACGGCCGCGTCGACCTCTCCGCGCTGGCGGGCTTTCCCGGCGGCGGCGCGAACCGTTGAAGGCGCGGTTTCCCTCCATGTCCGACTCCGCCCCGTCTTCGTCCGTCGCTCCGCTCGCCGTCGCCCGTTGGGGACGCACGAGCTATGCCGACGCGCTCGCGCGGCAGATGGAGTTGCAGGCCGCGCGGCTCGCCGGCTCGGCGCCGGACACGTTGGTGCTGACCGAGCATGACGCGGTCTTCACCGTCGGCCTGCGCACGGGCGCGGTGAAACATCTCCTGTGGGACGGGCCCACGCTCGTTCGCGAAGGCGTGGCGGTGCACGACACGAACCGCGGCGGCGACATCACGTATCATGGGCCGGGCCAACTCGTGGCCTACCCGATCGTGAGCCTCGACGCGCGGCGGGACTTGCACGCCTATCTGCGTTTTCTCGAGGACGTGTTGATCGCGGTCGCGGCGCGTCACGGCTTGCAGGCGGCCCGTCGCGACGGACTGACGGGCATCTGGATCGCGGAGCGCAAGCTGGCGGCGATCGGCGTGTCGGTGCGGCGCTGGGTCACGATGCACGGCATCGCGCTCAACGTGTCCCCCGCGCTACGTCACTTCGGCGGCATCGTGCCTTGCGGGATCAGTTCCAGCGAGGGAACGGTGACCTCGCTGGCGGCGGAGCTCGGCGCGCGTTGCCCGAGCCTCGAGCGGGTGGGCGAGGATTTCGCGGAGGCGTTCGCGGCGCGCTGGCCGGCCTTTCTCAGGCCGCCGGCGGAGGGCTGAGCTCGGTTGCGCCGTCGACGAGGCGGCGGCCGGAGTCGTGGGCGCCCGCGAGGTGGATGACGCAGGCGGCGATGTCGCGGGTTTCTTCACGGACCCGGATCTGTTCGCACAAAGCCGGCAGCCGGGGAAAGGGGCGTTCGCCCGGGCGGAGAAGGGGGCGTGCCCGCGCGCGCCGGGAAAGTTCCAGTCGCTCCACCAGATAGCCGACGAGTCCGTCCGCCCCGCGGGCCACCAGGACGGGGGATCCCGGGCCGGTGTTTTTGGCGGGGCGCTCCATCAAGGCGCCGAGATCGAGGACCTTCACGGCGCGTCCTTGCCAGGAGGCGAGTCCGATCGTCGCGGCGTCGGCGCCGCCGCGCAGATCGGTGAAATCCTCGGGCAGGCGCAGCACGGCCTCGAGCTCGATCAGCGGCGTGGCGATCGCGCCGCCTCCGGCGCGATAGACGAGATAGGGCCGCGTCTCGCTCTCCTGCGAAGCGTCCGTCGCCGCTTGCTCCGAGGCGAACAACTCGGCGCGGTCCACCAGGCAGGCGGCGTCGAGCAAGGCCTCGATATCGAGCACGAGGGACACGCCGCCGTCGCCCGCGAAGGCGCCGCGGAGCAGATCGGTCCGCGCGCAGGCGTCGTCGGGCAAGGCCTCGATCCGGCCGGGCTCCACGGGCTCCATGCCCGTGATCGAGTCGACCTCCAGGGCGATCTCGCGCGCGCCGGCTCCCACGACGAGCAGGAGGCCGTGGCGCTCTCCGCTCTCCGGCAATCCGAGCAGGGCGGCGGTGTCCACCACGGGCAGCGACTCGCCGCGCAGCGGATGGAAGCCCTTCAGCACCGGATGCGATAAGGGCGAGGCGAGCGCGTCGGGGGCGCGTTCCGCCAGGCGGGCGTGTCGCGCGTCGATGGCGAAGCCGACCCCGCCGCGGCGAAACATCACGTGCGGCGCGGCGCCGTCCCGGGCGTGGCGGGCGCCCGTCCGCTCCGTCGCGGCGTGCAGCGCGGAACGCAGCCCTTCGGTCTCGAGGATCGAGTCGAGGTCCAGGACGACGGCGACGCGTCCTCCGTCCGGCGGGGTGTAGAGCCGGGAAAACAGGCCGGCGCCCTGCGTCGATCGCGGATCGAGCGCGGTCAGGCGATCGTCCTCCGCGCGGACCACGCCGAGCGCCGCGTCGGCGAGCACCGCGAAGCGCCCGAAAGAGTGGCGGATGATCACGACGAGCGCGTCCGGACGCGCGGGCGCGGCGCCTTGCGGGCGCAGGATGGCCTCGAGATCGACCACGGGCACGGGGTCGCCGCGGAAGGCGAAGGCGCCGAGCACGTGGCGCGGCGCGCGGGGAAAGGGGGTGAGCTCGACCGGTCCGCGGATGATCTCCTCGACCAGCTCCGCCGGGATCGCGACATCCATCGCCGCGACGCGGACCAGACCGAAGGTTTGGGGCTTCATGGCCGGGTTGCCGCGCCCCTCAGGACCTGGCCTCGGGGGCGAGGGTCGAGGTGGCGGAGAGTTTGTCGATCAACTCGCCCACGCGACGGGCCGCGGCGGACTGCCCGGCGGTCGTCGCGCCGATCGCGCGGATCGACTCGTTCGTGCGTTCCACGGCCGTGGTGATGCGTTGGAAGGCCTGCGCGGCGGTTCCGGAGATGACGCCGCCTTCGCGCGTGCGTTCCGCGGCGTCGGCGATGAGGCGCGAGATCTCGCGCGTCGCCTCGGCCGCTTTTTCCGCCAGGCGGCGCACCTCTTCCGCGACCACGGAGAAGCCCGCGCCCTGCTCGCCGGCCCGGGCCGCCTCGATCGCGGCGTTGAAGGCGAGAAGATTGGTCTGGCCGGCGATGTCACCGATTGATCCCGCGATCTCGCCCATCTTGCCGGAGGCCCGGCGAATGTCCTCCATCGCCGCGAGAAGCCGCTCGAGGGCCGCGGCGCCTTGCCTGGCCTCGTCCTGGGTCTGGGCGGAATGCGCGCCCGATTCGCGGGCGCCCCGCTCGATCGATGCGATGGTCTCGAGCAGATCCGACACGGCCTTGCGCATGCGTTCCGAGTGCTCGGCCACCTCGCGCTCGCGTTTCACCTGCGCGGTGATGTTGGTGGCGAATTTGACCACCTTGAAGATGCGTCCCTCCGCGTCCAGGATCGGGCTGTAGGTCGCCTGGATCCAGACGCTCTGGCCGAACTTGCCCACGCGGTGGAACCGGTCGCTGAAAAACTGGCCGCGGGCGAGGCGGCCCCAGAATTCGCAATACGCCTCCGAGGTCACGTAGTCGGGCTCGCAAAACATGCGGTGGTGCCGGCCCCGGACCTCGTCGAGCGTGTAGCCCATCGTTTCGAGAAAGTTCTGGTTCGCCACGAGCACGTTGCCCGAGACATCGAACTCGATCACGGCCTGCGCCCGGTCGAGCGCCTCGATCTTGCCGGCGTGGTCCGTTTCGCGCGCGCGCGCCTCCGTGACATCGGTGGCGAATTTAACCACCTTCGAGATCCGCCCGTCGGCGTCGAAGACCGGATTGTAGTTGGCCTGGATCCAGAACTGGCGGCCGGCCTTGCCGATCCGCTTGTAGACGCCGGAGTCGAATTCGCCGCGGCCCAGCCGGAGCCAGAAGTCGCGATAGCGCTCCGACTTCGCGAAGCCTTCCTCGCAGAACATCCGGTGGTGACGGCCCCGGATCTCCTCCAGTTCGTAGCCGGAGACGTTCAGGAAATTGCGATTGGCGTGCAGCACCACGCCTTGCAGGTCGAACTCGATCACGGCCTGCACGCGGTTGATCGCGGCCCAGAGCGAATGCAGTTCGGCGGCGGGCACTTCTCCGGGGTGAAGGGAGTCCGATGAGGGGCGGGGCTTGGCGGTCATGGGGACAGGTTGACGACGGCTTTGCGCGAAGCATCCCCCCATGGCTTTCGCCGGGGTGGTCTCGCAGGGGCGTGCGTTTAACTATTTGTTGTTCGGAGTGTTAGAGGCTTTTATGGCCTCGTGTGCGTAGCTGTAACTATCCACGCTATCGACACTTCCGGGCTTTTCTTGAGGCGATATCGATATGCGGCGCATCCCCCGATTCCGGGTGGCGCCGGCGACCCTCGGTTTCCTGGTTCGGCGGCGGGTGGGCGCGGTTTTTCTTTTTGCGCTTTCCGGCTCCCTTTGCGCCCATCGTGCCCTTTTCCGTCCGATGAACGACACCGCGCGCAAACCCGCCTGGCTCCGTGCCAAGCTTCCCTCCGGTCCCGGCTACAACGCCGTGCGCAAGCTCGTGGACGACCACAAGCTTCACACCGTTTGCCAAAGCGCGCAGTGCCCCAACCTAGGCGAATGCTGGTCGCGCGGCACCGCGACGGTGATGATCCTCGGCAACATCTGCACGCGCTCCTGCAACTTCTGCGCGATCCAGACCGGCCGTCCGACCGAATACGATCTCGGCGAGCCCGCCCGCGTGGCCGAGGCCGTCGCGGTGATGAACCTCAAGCACTGCGTCATCACCTCCGTCGCCCGCGACGAGTTGAAGGACGGCGGCGCCGCCGTCTGGGCCGCCACCATCCGCGCCATCCGCCACCGCATGCCGACGACCGCGATCGAGGTGCTCACGCCCGACTGGAAGGGCCAGACCGAGCTGCTCGACATCGTCCTCGACGCGAAGCCCGACATTTTTAACCACAACCTCGAGACCGTGGAGCGCCTGCAAAAGCCCGTGCGCGTCCAGGCCCGCTACGACCGGACCCGTCTGATCCTGCGCCACGCCAAGTCGCGCGGCTTCACCACCAAGACCGGCATCATGCTCGGCCTCGGCGAGGAGCGGCACGAGATCGAGCAGACCCTGCGCGACATCGCCGCCGACAAGACCGACATCCTCACCATCGGCCAATACCTCCAGCCCACGCCGCAGCACTGGCCGGTCGCGCGCTGGGTGCATCCCGACGAGTTCGCGCACTGGAAGCAGTTCGGCCTCTCGCTCGGCATCGGCGTGGTCGAGAGCGGCGCGATGGTGCGCTCCAGCTACCACGCCGACGAGCAGTCGCAAAAATATACCGGCGTCGATCACCTCAACACGGCCAACGCCCTCGCCACCGCCTGAGGCCGCCCGCTTCCGTCCACGCCATGCGCCGTCTCCTTTCCCTCGTTTCCGCGCTGCTGTGCGTGGCGCTCTCCGCGGTCGCCCTTCGCGCCGAGACGCCGGCCGGCCGCGCCCGGCACGTGTTCATCATCAGCTTCGACCAGACCGGCCCCGCCGACGTCGCTCGCGCCGAGATGCCCTTCTACAAGCGCCTCGCCGCCGAGGGCGCGCACACCTGGGAGGCCTTCACGATCGTGCCCAGCCTCACGCTGCCCTCGCACGTTTCGATGCTCACCGGCGTGGGGATCCAGAAGCACCAGATCCTGTGGAACGACTGGGACGAGACGAAGCCCCGTCTCGCCGTGCCCACGATCTTCCGCTTCGCCAAGGAGGCCGGCCTCTCGACCGCGATGATCGTCTCGAAGCCGAAGTTTCACACCCTCGGCCAGACCGGCTATCTCGACACTTACCAGATTCCCGAGGATTTCCACGCCAAGGGCATCGCCGCCGCCTTCGCCGAGCTGTTGAAGACCCGTCGTCCCGAGCTCTGTTTCCTGCACTTCGGCGATCCCGATTTCGCGGGGCATGGCTACGGCGTGACCTCGCCGGAAAAGCTCCGCGCCCTCGCCGACTGCGACGAGGCCCTGCGCGCGGTCGTCGAGGCGGTCTCGGCCGCCGGCATCGCCGATTCGAGCGTCTTCATCCTCACCGCCGACCACGGCGGCCACGATGTCGTGAACAAGGACGGCAAGACCGTCGGCACCCACGGCAGCGCCGACTCCGTCGACGTGGTCATCCCGTGGATCGCGTGGGGCAGGGGAGTGCGGCCCGGTTTCGAGATCACCCGTCCCGTGCAGATCTACGACACCGCCGCCACCGCGCTCTGGCTGCTCGGTCTTCCGGTGCCCGAGGGCTTCTGGGGCCGTCCGGTCGAGAGCGCCTTCGAGTGAGCCCGGCCGGTCGGCGGCGCCGGTGACGTTTCCGCAAAGGCGCCAAGTTCACCACCGTTTCGCTTTGGCCTTCGGCCCCGGCCGTGCATGGTTTTGCCATGCATCGCCTTGTCGCGCTCTTCACCGCGGGGCTCCTGGCTCCCGCGCTTTCTTCCCTCCACGCCGCCGGTTCGCTCGTTTCCGGCCCGATGCTCGGCTACCAAAGCCACCGCGAGGTGCTGATCTGGCTCGAGACGCGCGACGCGAAGGAGGTTGCGCTCACCTATCAGCCCGTCCCGGACGAGACCGCGCCGGCCGACGCGACCACGCCCCGCGCCTCCGCGCCGATCACGCTCACGCATCGCGCGCCCGAGGCCACGCTCATCGGCACGCAGCCGCAGAAGTTTGTCCTTCCTCTCCTCGAGATGGGCCGCCGCTACACCTACACGATCAAGGTCGACGGCCAGCTCCAGCGCTTCGCCTATCCGCTGGCGTTTCGGACCACCGACCAGTGGGAGTGGCGCAAGGCGCCGCCCGAGTTCTCGTTCATCTTCGGCTCCTGCGCCTATCTCAACGACACCCCCTACGACCGTCCCGGCGCGCCCTACGGCAAGGGCACCGAGATCTTCCGTCACATGGCGGAGAGCGGCGCCGATTTCTGCCTCTGGGGCGGCGACAACCTCTACCTCCGCGAGGCCGACTACTCCTCGCGCAGCGGCATCTGGTATCGGTATTCCCACGACCGCGCCACGCCCGACCTGCAAAAGCTCTGGGCGGTCATGCACCACTACGCCACCTGGGACGACCACGACTACGGCCCCGACAACTCGAACTCCTCCTTCGAGTTCAAGGACGTCACGCTCGACGCCTTCAAGGCCTACTGGGGCAACCCGTCCTACGGCGAACCCGACAATCCCGGCGTCTACGGCAAGTTCGCCTGGGGCGACGCGGTCTTCCTGCTCATGGACGACCGCTACCACCGCGACGACACCACCCTCGACCAGAACCAGAACCCGCGCAAAACCGCCTGGGGCGAACGCCAGACCGCCTGGCTCAAGCAGTCGCTCCTTCACGCGCAGGCGCAGAAAAACGCGCGCTTCAAGTTCATCGTCACCGGCGGCCAGGTCATCCAGACCGCGGTGAAGACCGCGCGCTCCGAGACCCACGAGCTCTACCGCCGCGAGCGCGAGGAGTTGATCGATTTCATCCGGCTAAACCGCATCACCGGCGTCGTGTTTCTGACCGGCGACGTGCACCACACCGCGCTCTACCGCCGCGCGCTCGACGAGTCCGGCGGGCGCTTCATCTACGAGCTCACGTCCTCGCCCTTCTCCAGCGGCTCCTGGGCCGCCGCCTCGAGCGAGAAGGCGCAGGATCCCTTCGTCGTGCCCGGCACCATCGTGGGCACGCAAAACTACAGCGTCGTGCGTCTGACCGGGTCGAAGGAATCCCGCGCCCTCGTGGTGCGTTGCTACGACAAGACCAACGCGTTTCAATGGGAGGAAAGCATCCCCGCCTCCGCGCTCGAACTCCCGTCCGCGTCCGCCGCGGCGAACCCGCCGCCCGCGCCTCCCGCCGCGACTTCGGCCGCTCCCGCCGCCGGGGCTTCCGTTCCCGCCAATCCCGCCCGCCCGTGAAAAAGCCCGAAGCCCTCTCCGCCACCGTCCCGCCCTTCCCCCTGCCGTCCGCCGTCTCCGCGTCCGCGGCCGGCCCGCTGCCGGGAGCGGCCGGCGCGGGGGCGCTCACGTCCTCGCCCTTTCCGCTCAAGACCCGCCACGACATCGTGGAAAACTGGTTGCCGCGCTACACCGGCGTGCCGCTCGGCGAGTTCGGGGACTACATTCTGCTCACCAACTTCCAGCGCTACGTGAAGCTCTTCGCGCAGCGCCATCGCGTGCCGATCCGCGGTCGCGACAAGCCCATGCCCAGCGCCACCTCCGGGCGCATCACGATCATCAATTTCGGCATGGGCAGCGCGACCGCGGCCACGGTGATGGACCTGCTCTCCGCCATCTCGCCCAAGGCCGTGCTCTTCCTCGGCAAGTGCGGCGGCATCAAGCACCGCGCCGAGATCGGCGATCTCATCCTCCCCATCGCCGCCATCCGCGGCGAGGGCACGAGCAACGACTACTTCCCGCCCGAGGTGCCGGCGCTGCCCGCCTTCGCGTTGCAAAAGGCGATCTCGACCACCATCCGCGAGCGGGCCCGCGACTACTACACCGGCACGGTCTACACGACCAACCGCCGCGTCTGGGAGCACGACGCCGAGTTCAAATCCTACCTGAAAAAGATCCGCTGCATGGCCATCGACATGGAGACGGCGACGATCTTCAGCGTCGGCTTTTTCAACGAGATCCCGACCGGCGCCCTCTTGCTCGTCTCCGACCAGCCGATGGTGCCCGAAGGCATCAAGACCGCCGCCAGCGACCGCGTGGTGGACGATGTCTACGTCGACGACCACCTCGGCATCGGCATCGAGTCCTTGAAGCAGCTCATCAACCAGGGGCTCACGGTGAAGCACCTGGTGTTTTGATTCACGAGGTCGTCCCTTCGCGCCGTTTTCCCCGTGTCCCTCTCCGACGACATCCGGAGCAAGCCGCTCCTCCATGCCAAGGGTCTGCTGTTCCTGCTCGCCGGGCTGATCGCGGCCGGAGGGATCCTGCTCGAGTCGCCGAGTCTGCGCACCGCCGCTTTGCTCGGCATCGGCGTGTGGGCCTTCTGCCGCTTCTACTACTACCTTTTCCACGTGCTCGAAAACTACGCCGGCCGCGGTCGCCCTTACGCCGGCATCCTCGACGCGTTGCGCTACGTGTTCACCCGCCGCGAACGCTAGGCGGCGACAGACCGTCCGCGCCGGCCCGGCTTTCGCCTCGTGGCGCCGGCGGATCGCTCCGGATCCGCGCGTCTCCCGCGTTTCCCGCTCGCCACGCTCCCTAAGCGGCGCGAAATCCGCCCATAAAGATCTCGTGAACGCCGCGTCCGCCTCCGCCCTGGGCTCCGACTCGCTTGCGCCTTTCGCGCCGGCCGCGGCGGATCGCGCCACCTGGCTCCGCCATCTCGAGCCCTTCGAGCTCGGCGCGGGCGAGGTCTTGTTTCGCCAGGGGGACGCGGCCGATTCCCTGTGTTTCGTCGAGTCGGGCGAGCTGGCCGTCGTGCTCGAGATCCCCGGGGCGGGCCGCGTGCCCGTGCGCCGCTTCGGCCCCGGCCAATGCCTGGGCGAGATGGCGCTCTACCGCCGCGACACCCGCGCCGCCACCGTCGAGGCGCTCGCTCCCTCGCGGTTGTGGCGGCTCTCGGCGGCGCAGTTGCAGCGGTTGGAGACCGAGGCTCCCGCCCTCGCTCTCGCCATGCATCGTCACGTCGCGGGCTTGCTCGCCGAGCGCGTGGCGTTCGCCAACACCGAGCTCAAGGACCCGCTCGCCCGCCTCGCCCACGCCATCCGCGGCCTCGCCGCCAGCCGTTTCGGCGAGACGGACTGGGATCGCGCCGCGCTCTGCGACGCCGCCCGTCGCGGCGACGAGGTCGGCGCGGTCGCCGGGGCGCTCGAGCATCTGGTCGGCCAGCTCCGCGCCTATCTCGACGAGCTCCGCGCCGCCACCGCGCGGCGCGAGGCGATCGAGAGCGAGCTGCGCATCGCCGGCGAGATCCAGGCGAGTTTTCTGCCGCCCGCCCTCACCGACGCCGAGCGGGCGCGCGTCGATTTCGCCGCGCGGATGAAGCCCGCCCGCGAGGCCGGCGGCGATCTTTACGACGGCTTTTTCCTCCCGGACGGACGGTTTCTCTGCGCCGTCGGCGACGTCTCCGGCAAAGGCGTGTCCGCCGCGCTTTTCATGGCCGTGACCGCCGCCGGCCTGCGCGCCCTCGCCCCGGCGATCGGCGACCCGGGCGCGCTTCTTACCCGGCTCAATCGCCTCCTGTGCGAGCGCAACGACACCCTGCAGTTCGTCACGATGTTCGCCGCGATCTTTGATCCGGCCACCGGCGAACTCCGCTGGGCCAACGCCGGCCATCCTTCGCCGCTCGTGCTTCGCGCGGAGGGCGGACTCGATCCCTTGGACGGCCCGCGCGCCACGCCGCTCGGCGCCTTCGATGGCTGCGTCTACGCCACTCAGCGCCGCCTGCTTTCCCCGCGCGACACGCTGCTGGTTTTCAGCGATGGCGTCACCGAGGCGATGAATCCCGCGGAGGAGCTCTACGGCGACACGCGTCTGGCGTCCCTTTTTGCGAATCGCCCCGTCGCCTCCGCGCAAGACGCGGTCGAATGCGCGGTCCACGCCGTGCTCGAGTATCAGGGCTCGGCCGCCCAGGCCGACGATATCACCGTCGCCGCTTTGCGACGGCTCTAAGCCGAAAGCCCAGGCCGATTTGGCCTTCGCGTTCAGGGATGAGGCGCGATGCGCCTGAGTCTGATGAAAACTATACGTAGTAGGCCTAGGTAGTGTGCGTTAATAGGCCTGTTACGGCCTTGTTCTGCTTGAGTGGGATGAGACATATACCCTAGTTAAGGCTGAACTTTTTATTTACGAGTGAGCACCCACCCTGGCATGTCCTTCCCTCTTGGCCGCGTTCCTTTCGGCCTTTTCAGGCCGCTGGGTCTTGCGTGCATCTCCATGTCGGTTGGGGCTTTGCAGGCGCAGTCGACCTTCCAGGAGACCTTTACCGGCACGTCCGCCTACGGATGGTATTTCGGAGGCACCGGATATACGCCCACGCTGACCGCCGCCACGGGGGCGGATTCCCCCGGGCAAGGTTGGCTGCGTCTGACCGACAACGGCACCAACCGCTCCACCTACGCGCTCCTCGACACCGAGATTTTCTCGGTTAACGCCCAGATCCAGATCGAGATGGAGTATGCCTTTTACAACGGCAGCGGCGCCGACGGCATCACCTTCTTCCTCGTCGATGGCAGCACCGACATCAACAGCTTCACCGCCGGCGCCTACGGCGGCTCCCTGGGCTACGCGCAGAAAGACGCCACCGCCGCCCCTCCTTCGGGGGTCGCCGGCATGGACGGCGGCTACCTCGGTTTCGGTTTCGACAACTTCGGCAACTACTCCAACCCCACCGAGGGTCGCGTGGGCGGACCGGGCTTTTCTCCCAACTCCGTCGCGGTCCGCGGTCCGGAGGCGAACAACTGGGCCTACATCGCCGGCGCCAATCTCAACGCCTACGGCCAGATGGATTTTCCCAATCTGACCAGCCGCCCCGACCAGACCGGCACCAGCTACCGCTCCTTCCGCCTCACCCTCGACGCCGGCAACTACCTCGTGGTCGAGATGAAGTTCGGCGCCTCCTCGAGCTACGTCACCGTCTTCCAGGCCGACCTCTCGTCCTACGCCCGTCCCGAGACCTTCAAGGTCGGGTTCACCGGCGCCACCGGCTCCTCCACCGAGATCCACGAGATCCGCAACCTCTCCGTCGTCACCACGCCCAACGTCACCGTCGGCGGCTCCTACGAGTGGGACGACGGCAAGGCCTCCACCGACGACGACTGGGGCACCACCGCCGGCGGCGAAGCCAACGCCAACTGGTTCGCCCTCTCCTCGCCGAACGACAACAAGACGCCGCTCGCCGACTCCGACATCTACTTCGGTAGTCGTCCGACCACTACGTCCGCCGGCGTCGCCGCCCGGCCCAGCCCCTACGCGAGCGTCCAGACGGTCAACCTCAACCAGAACGTCGAGGTCCGCTCCCTCAACTTTAACACCAAATACGACTACCAGCTCGGCGGGCCCGGCGTCATCACCCTCGGCGACGTGTCCAAGGTCGGCACGCCCTCGATCAACATCACCGACCCGATCGCCAATCCCCGCTTCCACAAGATCGACAACGCCCTGACCGTCGTCGAAAGCCTCGGGATCTCCAACCAGTCCCACTCGACGCTCACGCTCAACGGGGCCGTCGCCTTGGGGAACAACAGCATCACGACCTCCGGCACCGGCTACACCAACCTCAACGGCGTCATCACCGGCTCCGGCGCCCTCGTCGTCGCCGGCGGCGCCGCCAACGGCCGCGACAGCACCGGCATCGTCACCCTCAAGGGCGACAACGCCGCCACCTACACCGGCGCCATCACCGTCACCGGCGGCCAGCTCGTCGCCCTCCACAACAACGCCCTCGGTTCCGCCTCGGTCGGCACCACCGTCTCTTCCGGCGGCACGCTCACCTTCCGCGGCGGCATCTCCAGCGCCGAGCCGCTCACCCTCTCCGGCTCGGGCACCCAGCTCAGCGAGATCCTCGACGCCGGCGCCGTCTACAACGACGGGGGCAACAACACCCTCTCCGGCGCCGTCACCCTCGCCGGCGACACCGTCGTCCACTCCCGCGCCGGCAACCTCGTCCTCTCCGGCGCCCTCGGCGAGAGCGGCGGAGCCCGCTCCCTGACCAAGACCGGCGAAGGCGTCCTCACGCTCTCCGGCTCCGCCAGCCACTCCGGCGCGACGATCGTGCAGGACGGCGCCCTGCGCGCGACCGCCGGCTCCGCGCTTTCCTCGGCCAGCAACCTCCAGCTAAACGGCGGCGTGCTCGAGATCGCCGGCGACCTCAACGGCGCCTCGGCCGGCGATTACTCCGCCTCGCTCGGCACCGGCGGCGGCGCCCTCCGCTTCACCGGCGACGGCGGCTTCTCCGCCTTCGGCGGCAACCGCACCGTCGCCCTCGGCGGCGGCTCCGCGCTCACCTGGAACTCCGGCAACTTCGTCTCCACCGGCAAGGCCCTCCTCCTCTCCTCCGCCTCCGCCGACTCCGTCGTCACCCTCTCCAACGCCATCGACCTCGCCGGCGCCTCCCGCGAGGTGCGCGTCGCCAACGGTTCCACCGCGGTCGACGGCGTCCTCTCCGGCAACCTCACCAACGGCGGGCTCGTCAAGACCGGCGAAGGCACCCTCCAGCTCTCCGGCACGGGCAACACCTACTCCGGCGCCACCCGCATCGACGCCGGCGCCCTGCGCGGCACCCTCTCCTCCGCCTCGAACATCCAGCTCAACGGCGGCGTCCTCGAGCTCTCCGCCAACTACACCTCCGCCCTCGGCACCGGCGGCGGCCAGCTCCAGTGGAGCGGCGGCGGCGGCCTCGCCGCCCTCTCCGGCAACGTCACCCTCAACGTCAACGGCAACAGCACCGCCACCACGCTCACCTGGGGCGGCGGCAACTTTGTCGCCGCGAACCAGACGCTCGTCCTCGGCTCCGCCAGCTCCGCCGGCACGCTCTCCCTCGCCAACAACCTCGCCCTCGGCGCCTCCGCCCGGACGATCCGCGTGCAAAACGGCTCGGCCGACATCGACGCCCAGCTCGACGGCGATCTCACCTCCACCGGCGGCGGCCTGCGCGTCGAGGGCTCGGGCGTTTTCGCCCTCTCCCGCGACAACGCCTCGTTCAACAGCACGCTCTCCGTCGTCGGCGCCGAGTTCCGCATGGTCGGCTCCTCCAACCTCAACTCGATGACCTCGCTCGCCGTTTCCGGCGGCGGCACCTTCAAGATTGAGAATGGCACCACCAACGACAACGCCCGCATCGGCAACAGCCTCCCGATCTCCCTCAACGCCGGCAACCTCGCCTACCTCGGACGCACCAACGGCGCCTCCTCCGAGACCGCCGGCGTCCTCACCCTCGCCGGAGGCGCCAACACGGTGTCCGTTTCGGGCGGAGGCACGAACACGGCTGCGCTCACGCTCGACAGCATCTCGCGGGGCAACACCAGCGGGGCCACGCTCAACGTGTCCCTCGGCTCCGCCAATTCCTCCCTCACCCTCGCCACCGCGCCGACGCTCGACGACGGGATCGTGGACTACATCACGGTGAACGGCTCCGATTTCGCCACGCACGGCGGCAACGGAACCGCCCTCGTCGCCTACTCGGGCTACGGCACCGACATCAACACGGCCGGCAGCACGACCAACGTCTCCGCTTCCGGTTCCCCCGCGCTTTCCAGCAGCAAGACCATAAACGCCCTCAAGCTCGGCGGCGGCGCGGCGCTCTCCCTCGGCGGCAACACGTTGACCGTCGCCTCCGGCGGCCTGCTGACCACCGGTTCCTCCGCGGTTTCCATTTCCGGCGGCACGCTGACCAGCGGCAGCTCGGAGCTGTTCTTCCACACTTACAACACCGGCGGCACCACCGTTTCGTCCACGCTTACCGGCACCGGACGCACCACCAAATCAGGCGAGGGCGCGCTCACCTTCTCCGGCGCCACGTCCAACACCCGCACCGGCGTCACCACCGTCAACGCCGGCCGTCTCGATCTCGCCAAGACCGGCGGCGCCATCGCCGTCGCCGGCAACATGACGATCGGCGACGCCTCCGGCATCGACACCGTCCGCCTGCTCGGCTCCGAACAGATTTCCGACACCGCCGTCGTCACCCTCCGCGGCGGCGGCTTCCTCAACAACGCCAGCCAGGCCGTCCTCGATCTCAACGGCTTCACCGAGACCTTCGACACCCTCAACGTCACCGGCAACAGCGTCGTCGACTTCTCGGGCGGCGCGCCCGACGCCCAGTCTTTCCTCGTCATCAACACCCTGTCCATCGACGCCGCGGCCATCCTCACCATCCGCAACTGGATCGACGCCTCCGACTACTTCCTGATCACCAAGTCGACGTTCGATTCCACCCAGCTCGCGCGCGTCGTCTTCGAGGGTTACGGCACCGCCGTGTGGGAGGACTACAGCTCCGACTACTTCATGGTCACCCCCCACGCCCGCCCCATCCCCGAGCCCGCCTCCTACGGCGCGCTCGCGCTCGGCGGCTTGGTCGCCTTC